>Ga0102832_1000180_pt1 | contig 155783 bp, 150 predicted proteins | sample EBPBio282013_DNA_FD_88942 | JGI IMG/M metagenome (GOLD analysis project Ga0102832, IMG submission 88942) | Wastewater treatment Type I Accumulibacter community from EBPR Bioreactor in Madison, WI, USA - Reactor 2_5/28/2013_ DNA (Illumina Assembly) | ecosystem: Engineered > Bioreactor > EBPR >... | reverse complement strand
GAACTGGCCGGCTGGTGCTGGTCCCTGGCCGTGATGGACGACTAACACCACCCTCAAACCCGTTCAGGGACAACCACACCGGGTGACCGGGCGCCAGCGCGAGGAGAGGACCAGCGAGTCTGCTATGAGCACCCTTGACCGGGCACGCTCGATCCTAGACAAGCACCCGACTCTCCAGCCGAAACAAGGTAATGCGGTAACCAACCCGCGAATATCAGACTGACCGCGCGTCGCCTGACACGACTGCCTCCCGGCCACCCACCCCTGAACGACGAAGCGGGGTCTGCTCCAGGCCACAGCAGACCCCGCTTCACCCTGCCACTTGACAGAAACCAGTCACATATCAGCAGAGGTTCCTTGGCTCCGGGTCAGCGCGCGGCGGCCGCGCAAGTGGGGCAGAGGCCCCAGTAGATGACCTCGGCCTCGTCGATGGCATAGCCGTGGTCGGGCCGGGCGTCCAGGCAGGGCCGCTCGCCGGCCGCGCACTCGACGTCGACGACGGTGCCGCACGAGCGGCATACCAAGTGGTGGTGGTTGTCGTCGACGCGCAACTCGTAGCGCGGCACCGAACCGGCCGGCTGGATGCGCCGCAGGATCCCGGCGTCGGTCAGGGCGGACAGCACGTCATAGACGGCTTGGGTGGAGACCGCCCCGAGTTGCGTCCGGACCCCCTCGGTGATCGCGGCGGTGTCTGCGTGCGGATGCGCGGCGAGCACGTCGAGCACCGCCAGCCGAGGTCGCGTCACCCGCAACCCGGCCGCGCGCATCAACTCGCCGTGATCGTGTTCCATCCCTTCCAGATTCTCACAAATCTGGAATGAGTCAAGAAACGAGGGCGGGCTACCGGCGGGCGCCGAGCTCGTCGACGAGCCGCGTCGTGGTGGGCACCGGTATGCCGTGGCGTTGCGCCGCCCGCAGCACCGCACCGCCGATGGCGTCGAGTTCGAGGGGGCGGCCGGCCTCGGCGTCGCGCTGCATGGAGGACTTCATCTCCGGTGTGAGGGTCTCGACCACGGCGGCCATGGCCGTCGCATCGCCCGGCCCGCCTTCCGCTCCACTGACCGCCGCGAACTCCTCGATGACCTTCCGGAGTTCGTCACCGTGCACATCGCGGATGATGCCGATCGGGGCCTGGTACCGCGTCGTCAGCAGCGCGATGGGGCCGAGGAAGGTCAGCTTGCTCCACATCATCGCGTTCTCGTCATCGCGCAGCGTGGCGTCGAAGCCGGCCGCACGTAGGTCATCGACGACCCGTCCCGCGGGCCCGGCCAGCTCACCGGTTGCCGCGAGTTCGATCCGGGCGAAGGCACTGGCGTGCTCGATGACGCCCGGTGCGACCTTCGTCGACTCGACCCGGATGACTCCGGCGACGACATTGCGGTAGCGCTCGCGCAACAGTGCGAGGTGGTCGACGCCGTTGAGGAACGGAACGACGATGGCGTCGCCGACGGCGTCCAGCGGCAGCAGGTCGAGGGAGTTCGTCAGCGCCGTCGCCTTGGGGGTGACGAAGACCGCGTCGACCGGCCGGTCGAGCACGGTGGCGACGTCGAGGGACTCGGTGCGCTCGCCGAACAGCGGGCTCGCCAGGCGGAATCCGCTGTCGCGCAACGCAGTCGCGGTTTCGGGTCGAGCGAGGACGACGACGTCGTGTCCCTGTGACGGCAAGACGATCGCGAGGAGTCCGCCGACTCCGCCGGGCCCCAGCACTGCATACCTGGTCATGTCCCCAGACTAGGGCTCGGGCGGTCGCGCGAGCGAGTGAACACCCGCCTCGTGGGTGGCCGGCCGGCTCGCCGGACTCATGCGGACCCGCTGTCCGATGGGAGACTGGGTGCCATGCGGGAGCCATTCGTCAACCGCCGTGCCCGGGACTGGACCAGCGGCGCCCCCAAGGCGGCCGTGCGCGACTTCCACCGCACCCTTCCGGGATACGCACCGACGCCCTTGCGGGAGGTGCCGGTCCTCGCACACGAACTGGGGTCGGCCGGTTGCTCGTGAAGGACGAGTCGGCGCGACTCGGGTTGCCCGCCTTCAAGATCCTCGGCGCATCGTGGGCCTGCCACCAGGTCGTCCAGCGTCGTCCGGGCAACCGCAACGGTATTCGTGCCGGGCGTCATGCTCGACCGCACGTCGGAACTGATCGAGAGCGAGGGCGCCCACGTGCGTCGGGTCGCCGGGGACTATGACGTTGCCGTCGCCGCAGCGGCCAAGTATGCCGATGCGGACACCGGTCGTGCACTGGTTCAGGACACGGCGTGGCCGGGCTACGAGGAGGTGCCGCAATGGATCGTCGACGGTTACGAGACGTTGCTCGACGAAGTGGACGAGTCCCTTGGCGCGGCCCCCGATCTCGTTGCCGTCCCCGTCGGTGTGGGCTCCCTCGCCCAAGCGGTGGCGACACATTATCGGCGGCCGGGCACGGGCGGTTGCCGGATCCTCAGTGTCGCACCCGACACGGCAGCAGGCATTCTCGCGAGTCTGCAGGCGGGGGAACCCACGAGCGTCCCGACAGCCGACACGATCATGGCGGGCCTCAACTGCGGCACCGTGTCCGCCGCCGCGTGGCCTGTCCTGCGGCGGGGACTGGACGCGGCGATCAGCGTTCACGACGACCCGGCGCGCACCGCGGTGACCGACCTGGCGACCGAGGGCGTCTCCGCGCGCCCGTCAGCAGGAATGGCGCCACCACCTGCACCGGCATCCCGAGACCGCCTTCGCCGAGACCGCGACCGCGGCCTATCTCGGCGGCATCCTCGCCGGCCTCGGCTACGACGTGGAGCACGGCCTGGGCGGGACCGGGCTCGTCGCGTCGATGCGCCGCGGCGACGGCATACGCAGCATCGGGCTGCGCGCGGATATGGACGCCTTGCCGATCACCGAGACGCCCGGTCGGGTCCACGGCTCGCGCAACCCGGGCGCAATGCATGCGTGCGGCCACGACGGGCACCTGGCGATGGCGCTCGGTGCTGCGGCCCTGCTGGCGGCCGAGGGCGGTTTCGAGGGCACGGTTCGGTTCGTGCTGCAGCCGGCCGAGGAACCGAACAGGGGGCGCCCAGGCGATGATCGACGACGGACTGTTCGAGCGGTTCCCGATGGACGCGATCTATGGCCTCCACAACCTCCCCGGACTGCCCGCCGGCCACATCCACCTGCGCGCCGGCGGCATCATGGCGAGCGAGGACAACTTCACCATCGTCATCACCGGCCGCGGTGGTCACGCGGCACGGCCCGAGGCTGTCGTCGACCCGCTCGTGATCGGCGCCGAGATCGTCATCGCCCTGCAGAGCGTCGTCGCCCGCACGATCTCGCCGGTCCAGCCGGCTGTCCTCTCCTGCACTGGATTCCACACCGACGGCGCTCGCAACGCCATCCCGACCACGGTGCGCATCACCGGTGACACCCGCAGCTTCGACCCGGCTGTGCAGGCGCTGCTCGAGAAGCGCATTCGTGAGATCAGCGCGGGCGTGGCGGCAGCGCACGGCGCGCAGGCTGAGGTGACCTACACGCATGAGTTCGCCCCGACCGTCAACGATCCCGGCTGTGCCGACGTGGCCGCTGCCGCCGCCCGGGCGGTCGTGGGGCCGGACGCTGTCGAGGCGGACTGCGAGCCGATCATGCCGAGCGAGGACTTCGGCGTGTTCGGGCGGCATACGTCCGCGTGCTTCATCCTCATCGGCAATGGAGCGAGCGGCGAGATCGGCGGCACACCGCTGCACAGCAGTGACGACGATTTCAACGATGCCATCATGCCCACCGGCTCGCAGGTGCTCGCCGAGATCGTCCGGCGCGAACTGCCCGAGGCGTGAGCCCGGACCGACGTGATGACCTGGACCGTCCTGCTTCTGCTCGGCCTGGCCATCGCCGCAGGCGCCTTCATCCAGTCCGCCATCGGATTCGGGATCAACGTCGTCGCCGGACCGATCGTCCTGCTGGCAGCTCCGGACCTCATGCCCGGCGCGCTCGTGCTCGGCGGCTTCATCCTGCCGCTGATCCAGATCGCACGTGAGGGGCTGGACGTCGCCTGGCGGCCGCTCGGGTGGTCCGTGCTAGCTCGTGCCCTCACGACACCCATCGGTGTCTGGCTGGTTCTTGTCCTGTCCCCCAGCCAGATCGGCATCGTGCTCGGTGCCGTCATCCTGCTCACTGTCGCGCTGTCGATCTGGAGCCTGGACATCCGCGCAACGGTCCCCAACGCGCTGGTCGCCGGCGCGCTGTCGGGGATCTCGGGTGCCTCGGCCGCGGTCGGTGGCCCGTTCACCGCCATCCTCTTCCAGCACGAGCCGACCGCCCGCATGCGCTCCACGCTCGCCGTCTCCTTCCTGCTCGGCAGCGCCCTGTCGACGATCGGGCTCGCGCAGGCCGGCGCCCTCGACTGGTCGGACCTGCGGGCCGCACTCGCCTGGGTTCCGTTCATGGTGGTCGGGTATGCCGCCTCCGGTCGCCTGCGTCGCCGGCTCGCGGAGTCGGGGATGCGCACGGCGGTCCTGGCGTTCTGCGTCATTGCGGCCTGCGTCATAGTCATCCGCGCGCTGGCGGCGTAGCGTTTGGTTGTGGCACTTTCGCCGTGCCTCGACGGCACCGCAGCTGAATGGATCGTCCGCGACAAGCGGCCGTGGACGAGGGTCGCTGGTTTCGGCCCAGGAGGCTTCTCCGCGTACGCCCGGTTGCGCTTCCTGCCCGACCCGGGGTCGCCCGGTGACCGGGAGGCCGACGCGCCGGAGCATGAGCTGACCGACCTCGAGGAGATGGCCCGAGCGGCGGAAGTCCTTGCGCCGCATACCACCTCGTCCAACCGCTACTTCGGCGTCTGGGACGGTTGGGGCGGGGCTTTCGACTCGCCCGCCCTGCCCCGGTTCGCCATCCGCAATCGCGTCTACTACCTCCTGTCGGGAGTGCCGGAGGACTTGTGGACGTTCGGCACAAGTGGCATGGCAACCTATTGGCCATGGCCGGCGTTCGTCTGGCCGGAGGATCGCGCGTGGTGCCTCGCTCATGACGTCGACCCACACTGGGCCGGCATCGGCGCCAGCAAGGAGGGCATCAAGGCCCTGCTGGCGGATGACCTACTCGATGTCGTCAAGGCCGACCCACGCGTTCCTCAGCCCTTCTATCGCGGCTGACGCCGTCACCACATCGACACCCGCACCGACGCCACCTCGCCATTGCGGGAGACCTCTCACCGGGTCGTCGGCGCCACGGCGTCCAGCAGGTCGTCGGGGCCGGCGATCACTCCCCGCGCCTGATCGAGCGTGCCGGTATGGACGCGCGTCCCCCATGAGATGCGGCCGCTCGCGACCGGCACCTCCTCGAGGAGCGCGTGCAGCAGGGTCGACTTGCCGCTTCCGTTGTCGCCGAAGATCGCGATGCGCTCCCCACGGGCGACTGTCGTCGAGAACGGTCCGATCCGGAAGGCACCGCGCTCGACGGACACCTGGTCGAGGGTGATCACGACCTCCGCCGACGGCGGCGCCTCGGCGATCGTGTAGCGCAGCTCCCATTCTTTGCGCCGTTGCTCCACCTCGGGCAATCGCTCGGCCGCCGCCCGGGCTCGGGCCGCGCGCTGATCCATCCGCTTCGCCTTGTCCTCGATGTACTTCTTGCCGATCCCGTCGTGCGGTCCGAGGTCGGCCTTGCCGGCACGGCCCTTGGCCGCCCAGTCACTCTGTCGTCTCGCTCGCTCGACGAGGGCGTCGCGCTGCAGGGTGTAAGCCGCATACGCCTCATCAGCCTGATCGCGCGCCAGATCCTTGGCCGTCCGGTAGTCCGACCAGCCGCCGGTGAAGCGGGTGACCGTTTGCTGGTGGATGTCGAGTTCGAGGACGCTGGTGGCCACCTCGTCGAGGAAGCGACGGTCATGAGAGGCGATGAGGACAGGTCCCGCGAGGCTCGTGACGTATGCGGTGAGGACGGCAAGACCGCTCGCGTCGAGGTTGTTGGTCGGCTCGTCGAGCAGCAGCACCTCCTGTTGGCTCACCAGGATCGAGGCCAGCGCTGCGCGCGCCGCCTGGCCACCGGAGAGCCGGCCGAGGGGACGATCCAACGCGACGTCCAGACCGACGCGCGCCAACGACACCCCGAGACGAGCGTCGAGATCAGCGGCACCCAGCGCCATCCAGCGCTCCAGAGCCACGGCATACCGCTCCTCTGCTCCTGGCGCACCATCAGCCAACGCCGCTGTGGCGGAGTCGAATTCGCCCTGAGCAGCGGTGACGCCGGCGCGGCGGGCGGCATACTCGTGGATCGACTCCTCGGGGCGGGGAGGCGACTGGGGGAGGTAGCCGATGCTCGCATCCGGCGGGGCGAGCCGGACGGTGCCGGTGTCGGCCGGATGCTCACCCGCAATGATCCGCAGCAGTGTCGACTTCCCGGCGCCGTTGGGGCCGACGACCGCGGTGACGTCACCCGGCCCGAGAGTCAGGTCGAGTCCGGAGAAGATGGGGCGGGCACCGAAGCTGGCGGCGAGCGCATGGATGTGCAGGGATGCGGGCATGGGAGACCTCTGATCGCTTGATGGGCAAGGGAAAAGAGGTCAGTCGCACATGCCGCCAGGGTGCCCGACGGGCCGCCGCCGGGTCAAGTCAGTTCACGGCCTCAGGCTTTGCAGCCGATCGGACCACCGTGGAAGGAGACCATCTCCGGCCATACGTCCGGCACCCGCAGCCGGGTGAAGAGGTCGTTGCCCGACAACTCGGAGTAGGCGCGGTGCAGATTCCCGACGAGGCGCTCGGTCTCCTGCCAGCCGGAGTAGGGATTGTCCTTGTACTTCTCGGCGACCTGCAGCGGCGTCCTACCGTCCGCCATGCCCTCGCTCGCGATGCGCGAGACGAACTCGACATAGCCGGTCAGGTCGTCGAGGAGAGTGTTTACGTCCGCGCCGCGCACCACCGGACCGTGGCCGGGCACGAGCGCTTCGGCGCCCAATTCCTTGATGCGCGCCAACGCTTTCGGGAAGCCGGCCAGCGATCCCTCGAGCAGGAACGGCTGCCCGCCGGCGAACGCGAGATCCCCGGCGAAGACGACCTTCTGCTCCGGCAGCCATACCAGGACGTCATTGCTCGTGTGGGCCGGACCGACGTATTCCAGTTCCACCGGCGTCTCGTCGAGGTGCAGGGTCAGGCGGTCGGTGAAGGTGAAATCCGGCGGCCGCAGTTCGAGGTTGCCGTAGTCCGGGGTCGTGATGACCTTCGTCGCCTCCAACCCGGCGGCGAGTACTTCCTCGCGGCAGCGCACGTGACCGACGACCGGAGTCCCCTGGGGCGCAAGGAAATTGCCGTAGGTGTGGTCGGGATGGTGGTGGGTGTTGACCAGAGCCATCGGTGGCTGGCTCGAGTGGGCGCGCACGGCGTCCATGAACTGGGCGGTGCGCCGCTCCGTCGAGGAGGTGTCGACCAGGACGCTGCGCCCGCTGGAGCCCACGACGAACCCACAGTTGTTGACCATCCAGGACCCGTCGGGCTGGATGAAGGCGAAGACGTCGCGGGTCACTTCCTCGACATAGGTGTCGCGCTCGGCCCAGGTCATTGCTCGCTCCTTCGTGTGGGTATAGCGAGTCAAGCACCAGTCCTCGCGCGCGGGGAGAGGGCTAGGTATGGCTGCGCGTGATGGCTCGCATTCCCGCCCGTTGCTTCCGAGGGTCGTATGCCGCGTGCTCTCCTACTCGTCAGACGCCGGCGACGTCCGTCGGCACCGCTCAATGAGGAGATGCTCATGTCACACTCGACCGCCGGCCGCGTGGGCCGCATGTCGCCCGCGATCGCCGCTGCAGTCGGTGCGGTCTCTCTGCTCGCCGCCTGCGGCGGGACCACCCAGCCTGCGGGTGGGGTTTCCTCGGCAGCTGGGAGTTCGTCCGGATCGGCGGCCTCCGCCGCCGGCGGGAAAACCATCGTCTTCTCCCCGCTCGCGCTGAAGATCCCCGCGATGAAGGGCCTGTCCGAGGGCGTGAAGGCCTATGGCGAAGGCAAGGGGTACACCGTCGACATCCAGGACCCGAACCTCGACCCCCAGAAGCAGATCCAGCAGCTCACCGCCGTCATCGAGTCCGGCAAGGCCTCGGGCGTGTGGATGATCGCCGTCCAGCCGACCGCCCTGAAGTCAGTCGTGCAACTGGCGATCGACAAGAAGGTCCCGATGGTCGTCAACGGCGTCCCCGCCGACTATGGGTTCGACGGCCTGCAGCCGGGCATCACCTTCGACACCATCGACTACACCGCACAGGGCAAGGCGATCGGTGAGCAGCTGGCCAAGTGCATCAACGAGAAGCTCTCCGGCAAGGCCAAGGTCCTCTTCGTCGACGCGACGACCGGCACCGCCGGCAAGAAGGAGATCGAGGAGGGCGCTATGGCCGCGCTGACGGCTGGTGCTCCGGGCGCGGAGGTCGTCACGCACGTGGAGGTCACCGACCGGGCTGCGACCCAGACCAAGATCGGCAACGCCCTGCAGGGCAACCCGGATGTCACGGCCGTCCAGGGCATGAACGACGAAGGTGCGCTCGCGGCGCTCGGTGCGTTCGCTGCGGCGGGCAAAGAGCTGCCGTGTGTCACCGAGGCCGGCGGCAACGACGAGGTACTCAAGGCCGTCAAGGACGGCAAGATCTACGCCTCGGTCGCCCTGCAGTTCCAGGATGACATGGCCCAGTCCTTCGACACTCTCGTGGGCCTGATTGCCGACCCGACCCAGACCGGCAAGCAGCTGACCGTCCCCCAGAAGATCTACACCAAGGACAGCTGAGCCATGAGCACTCCTGTCAGTGACTCGGCGTCGCGGGGAGCCCCGTCTTCTGCCGCGGCGGCCGACACGGTCGTCCCGACCGGCCATGACATGCCGAGAGGTGTTGCAGCACTTGTCTTTCTACGCGACCGAGGCATCTTCATCCTGTGGTTGCTGCTGATCCTCGTCTTCTCGTTCTGGTGCGCTCCGTATTTCTTCACGTGGAGCAACGCCATGCTCATCGCGAACGCCGCGGCGCTGACAGCGATCTTCGCGGCCGGCGTCGGGCTGGGCGTCATGTCGGGAGTGCTCGATCTGTCGTTGCCGGGCACGGCCGCGTTCTGTGCCTGTCTGACAGGCTGGCTGGCCGTCAACAAGGGGGTCTCCCTCTGGATCGCGTTGCCGATCGCCTTGGTATGCGGTGCCTTGATCGGTGTCGTCAACGGGCTGATCTCCCTCCAGGGCTTCAACCCGATCATCGTCACGATCGGCACCTTGTCGGTGCTGACCGGGCTGGCGTCGGTCATCACCGGCGGTCTGACGATCCCCGGCCTCGACGGGCTCACTTTCATGGGGACTCGCCGCTATTTCGGGGTTCCCGCACCCGTCTACATTGTCGCCGCTCTCTATCTCGTGGGCACGATCTTCTTGACCCGCACCCGAGACGGCATTCGGTTCATGGCCGTTGGTGGCAATGCGGAAGCGGTGCGGCGCAGCGGTATCCACAGCGATCGCTACAAGGTGATGGGCTTCGTCATCTCCGGCATCTGCGCCGCCATCGGCGGGCTCGTCGCCACGGCGATCACGACCGAGGCCAATCCGGATGCCAGCCCCGCCATCATCTTCAGCGCCCTGACAGCGGTGGCGCTCGCTGGGGTGGCCATGAGCGGGGGTCGTGGCTCGCTGCCCCGCGTGCTTGTCGGTGCGCTCATCCTGGCCACGATCGCCAACGGCCTGATCATCCGGGGCGTCCAGACCTATTGGGCAACGGTCATAACCGGTGTGCTGCTGCTCGCCTCGCTGGGCCTGGAGCGCTTCATCCAAAAGAGCGTCTCCGACCGGCTGATGGCCACCTCCAATCTGTCGGTCCACCAGAAGAAGGTCTGATCACGATGACATCCACCGACGTGACCACTCCTGCCCTCGACCTGTCCCACATCGACCTGCATTACGGTTATGTGCGTGCCCTGGCGGACATCGACTTCCACGTCATGCCCGGCGAGGTCGTCGGACTGCTCGGCGACAACGGAGCCGGCAAGTCGACCTTGCTGAAGGTGATGTCCGGGGCGCACCGGCCCAGCGAGGGCACCATCCGCGTCCACGGCAAGGAGGTCTCCTTCCACTCCCCGAGCGACGCCTCGGAAGCGGGCATCCAGATGGTCTATCAGGACTTGGCTCTCGTCGACGCGCAAGACATTTCGACCAACCTCAACATCGGTCGGGAGATTCTGCGCAAGGGTCCGCTCGGTTGGCTGGGGTTCGTGGACACCAAGGCCATGCGCAAGCGTGCCGAGTCCGAGCTGGATCGCCTCGGCGTGCGCACCGCCCCGATGACCCGGCCCACGGAGATGCTCTCCGGGGGCCAGCGTCAGGTGGTTGCGGTGGCGCGCAGCGCGATCCGGGTCTCCGGCGACGCCAACGGTGTGCTCCTGCTCGACGAACCCACCGCTGCTCTGGGTTACGAGCAGACCAAGCTCGTCGAGGGCCTGATCCGCCGGATGGCCGATCAGGGCATCGCCATCGTCATCGTCACGCACAACCTCCCGCTGTGCCACGAGGTCGCCGACCGCGTCGTCATCCTCAACCGGGGGCGCAAGGTCGCCGACGTCCCGATGCGAGGCACCGACCCCGACCACATCGTCGGCTGGATCACCGGCGCCCGGCCCTCGATGTTCGAGGACAGCGCAGCATGACCCGCGAGTAGGTAAGACGGTTGGGCGGTTATAACCGCCCAACCGTCTTACCTTTTTCCCCGCGCCTGTGGTTGTCAGTCCTGGGCCGTGCGCAGCACGCTGGCCAGGGCCAAGGCCGAGCAGGTGAGCATGATGGCGGCGGGGACCAGGGCGGAGCCGGCCCCGCCGAGCCCGACGAGCGGCGAGACGACCGCGCCGAAGGCGTGCTGGCTGGTCCCCAGCAGCGCGCTTCCGGTGCCGGCCGAGGACCGGGCTTGCGCCATGACCAGCGCCGCCGTGGGTCCGAGGATGCCGCCCATGGGTGCGATGGCGAAGAAGATGGCGACGGCATACGTCCACACGGGTGCGTGCGTGAGCACCAGCACCACGAAGGCGAGCGTCGCGGCCACCTGCACCAGCACCGACGTCAGGACCACCCGCCGCGGCCCGACGCGATGGACGAGGTGACTGACGGCATACCCGGTGGTGACCATGCCGACGGCGTTGGCGCCGAACGCCATCCCGTAATGGATCTCGCTGAGCCCGATGATGTTCTGATAGACGAACGGCGAGGCGGCGATGTAGGACATCAAGACCCCGAACGCGCTGACGAAAACCGCGACCTGGCGCCGGTATTCGCTGATCCTGAGCACGCGACCGAAGGCGGTGCGTAGCGGCACTGAGGCACCGTGCCGCCGCTCTGGCGGCAGGCTCTCGGGGATCGCGAGCCGCACCGCCGCGAGACTGAGCCCACCGATGCCGGCGAGCACCCACAGCAGGCCCCGCCAGCCGATCGAGCCGATCATCAGGCTGCCCGCGAAGGGCGCGAGGATCGGGGCGATACCGCCGACCGTCATCATCAGCGTCATGACGCGCGCGGTGTCCCGTCCACTCGTCAGGTCGGTCACGACGGCGCGACCGATGACCAGGCCGCCGGCTCCGGTGAAGCCCTGGACGACACGCGCGAGGATGAGCAGGCCCAGGCTGGGTGCGGCGGCCGCCAGCGCGCCGGCGATGACACAGATCAGTCCGCTGAGAAGCAGCGGACGGAGTCGCCCGAAGCGATCCGACAACGGACCCCACACCAGCTGCCCGGCGGACAGCCCGAGCGTGAACGTCGTCAGCGTCAGTTGCACGCCGCTCGCATCCGTCCCGAGGTCGCCGACCATGTCAGGGAAACCGGGCAGATAGAGATCGGTCGCCGTTGGGGAGAACGCCGCCAGCAGCGCCAGGGTCAGCAACAGGGGGATCGCGATGTGGCGGCCGGGGTGATCCTGCGGGGTGTGAGCGTCAGACACGGCAGGTCCTGGTATGCCGCCCGGGACCGACGTCCTCCGCCTCACGTCCGGGGAGGACAAGGTCGGCCCGGCATCCTGCCGGCACGTCGGTGGTGAGTTCGAAATCATTGTCCCGCAACGACCATTCGGCCGTATGCCGTCCGTGCGGCGAATCGTGATGGGCCCGGGCCCAGGTGACTCCGCCACCAGGCCGCGGTTCGATGCGCGAGCGTCGCCACGCCGGCTCGGTCCGCCGCAGGCCCGCGACGTGGGTGTGCAGGAATCCGATGACGGCGCCCTTGCTGTAGTGGTTGAGCGACGCGTGCGGCATGCCGTCCTCGTCGATGCCTTCCCAACGCTCCCACATCGTGGTCGCGCCACGGTCGAGCATCACCAGCCACCCCGGTGCGGCGCGTTGCAGGAGCAGGTCGTATGCCGTGTCGAGGTGTCCGCTGTCGGCGAGAGCGGGCAGCAGGTCACGGGTGGCAAGGAAGCCCGTGCCGAGCCGGGTGCCGTTGTCGCGGACCAGGCGATCCAATTGCGCGGCAGCGGTTTTGCGCAGGTGATCGGGCACCAGGCCGAACGTCAGCGCCCGCACGAGGTTGGCCTGCCTGTCGGGCGTGATGGTGCCGTCCGCGGCGACGAACTCCTGCTGCCAGGCGGTGCGGGCCTTGTCGGCGAGGTCGCGACAGTGCCGCGCGTCCGCCGGTCGGTCCAGCACCTCGGCGATGGCGGCCATGGTCTCGGCTGACCGAACCAGAAAGGCGGTGGCGACGTCGGCCTTGTCCGCGGCGAGGAAGGCGGGGAAGTCGATCTCCTCGCCCGGCACAAGCCATTCTCCCCAATGGAAACCGGTGTCCCACAGCCATGTCTCGTGATCGAGCGGCTCGGGGGAGCGGGCGACCCGCGACGGGTGACGCCCGGTCGCGGCGCTCGCTGCCGCGAAGGCGAGCCAGCGTTGCATGTTCGGCCACAACTCGGCGAGGCTTCGCAGGTCGCCGTACTCGGCATACAGTTCCCACGGCACGAGGACGATGGCGTCACCCCAGCCGGCCGAGCCGTTGAGCTTCTCCAGGAAGCCCGATCGCTCGGCGGGGGGCATCGGCGCCATATTGCCGACGATGCCGTTATCCCATTGCCGCCGCAGCGAGATCGCGTAACCACGATAGGGAGAAGCCGGCGATGTCGTGGTGGAAGCTGGCCACGGGTGCATAGATCTGCCAGTCACCGGTCCACCCGGCCCGCTCCCTGGTCGGGCAGTCGGTCGGGATGGAGATGGCGTTGCCACGGAAACTCCGGACGGCGGCGGCGTGCAAGGCGTTGAGGTCGGCGTTGCTGCACGCGAACGACCCGCGCTCGGGCAGGTCCGTATGGACGACGACGGCGCGGGCCCGGGCGGCCACCTCCTCCGGCGCGAGATCGTGGCTGACGCCCTCGAGGCGCACGTAGCGGAAGCCGTGGCTGGTCAGGCTCGGCTCGAAGCTCCCACCCGGCTCCCCGGCGATGGTGACCCGATCGACCATCCCGGCGCGCACCTCGTGCTGGATGAAAGGAATGTCATCGGGCCGCAGGTGGTCGGTCATCACGTCACCGGCGGCGTCGACGGCCTCCGCGTGGGTCAGCGTGAGCGTGGTGCCGGCCGGGCCGAGTGCCGTGAGGTCGTCCAGTCGCGTCCATCCGCCGATGTTCTGCCCGAAGTCGAGGACGTAGGTGCCCGGCCGTGGGCGCGTCGCGGCGACTGCGGCGAGTTCGGTGATGCGGCGCACCGGGGGTGCCGGCGAGGCGGTGAGCGCGGCATACCCGATGTCTTCGCGGACCGTGACCGGCTCCCAGGGCGGGGCATCGAGATCTGTTGCAGTCCAACCCGATGGACGGAGCCGGTTGTCTTGCTGCTGACCCTCGATGAGGTCGGCCGCGACGACATGTGACGGCGCCCAGCGCCACGAGGCGCCGGTGCCGGTGACGACCGTCGAAGCGTCCTCGAACGTGAGGTGAAGTTGCGCGAGGTATGCGGTGCGGTTGCCGAACTGATCGGTCGAGCGCGGCATACCCACCGACCCGCGAAACCAGCCGTCGGCGAGAAGGACATCGACGGCATTGTCGCCCAGTCGAATCCGAGTGGTGACGTCGATGGTGGAGACGTGCAGCCGGGCGGCGTACTCCGTATAGCCAGGCGCCAGCACCTCGTCGCTCACCGGCTCGCCGTTGAGAAAGGTCTCGTGGATGCCGTGAGCGGTGACATACAGCCGGGCGCGCGCGACCGGCCGGTCCACTGTCGTGACACCGCGCAGGCGGTAGGCGGGCCGGAAGCCCGGAGTCTCCGGCTCACGTGGGGTGGGCGACACCCAGGACGCCTGCCAGTCAGCAACATTCAGCAGCCCGGCTTCGAGGGCGACCGGTTCGCTGAACTCGCTGTCCCCCATATCGGTTCGCACTTGGACCGCGATCTCGTGCTGCTCTCCCGAATGCAATGGGTCGAAGGGCCACGGTTGCAGGACGGTGCCGTCGCACTCGACCCATGGACTCAGTTCGTCGTCGAGACGGAGGCGGTAGGCATGCTGGCGCCCGGCATCGGGGGCGGGTAGTTGCCAGGACAGCCGCGGCCGCCGCTCCTCGATCCCGAGGGCGTCGTCGCGATGCTCGACCCGGATGCGCATCCGCCTAGCCGACCAGGAGATCGCGGGTGGGGGAAATCGCGCCTCGGCATGGCACCGATTCCCCTCCTCTATGGCGAGGAGCGGACAATCGCATGCTATTGGCGCGGGGCAGCGTCCTCGAGTTCGATCGCCACGTCGTAGAGCAGGTGCCGCAACCACGTCACCGCTGGGTCGTTGTCGCGCCGCTGATGCCAGTGCGCCGCCTCGGTGATCTGCACCTGAGTGAGCGGGGTTCGGGCGATCGCGAGATCGAGCGACTCGAGGACGCGATGGGCGAGCCGGGAGGGCACGAAGGCGCACATGTGCGTGCCCTTGATGGCGAAGGGAACCGTCAGCAGACTGGTGACACGCACGGCGACAAGGCGATCGGCGATCCCGGCCGCCTCGGCGGCCTTCTCCAGCGGGCGGCGATAGTCGCCGGCGGCGAGGAACTCGGCCACGGCGTGCGGCATACGGTGCAATTGCTCGAGCGTGAGCGCGCCGTCGACGAGTTCCGGGTTGTCGCGCGCGACCAGACACACCAGGTGATCAGTGAAGATCGGCTGCACCAAACCCCCGAAGCCGAAGCCCAACGGGGCCACCATGAGGTCGCGGCGCATGAGGTCCGCCTCGACGAGGTCGTGTGCGCGTGGCATCGGTTCGATGACGACGCTGCAGCCCGGGGCGGCTTCGCGAAGTGCCCGCGAGAGCGGCTCGGCGAGCACGGTCATCGCGTACTCCGACATCGACAGTGAGAAGCGTTTGTCGCTGGTCGCCGGGTCGAATTCGCTGTGGTCGCCGAGCAGCGTCTCGGCGGCCGCAACGGCGGCGGCGACCTTGGGCCGCAGGTCCTCGGCGAGGGGCGTGAGCTGGAAGTCCCGGCCCGTGCGCACGAGCAGCTCGTCATCGAAATGGGTGCGGAGCCGGCCCAGAGCACCACTCATGGCCGGCTGGCTCATCTGCATGCGGATGCCGGCGTGTGTGAGGTTGCGTTCTTCCAACAGTGCGTGCAGGAAGAGCAGCAGGTTCGCGTCGACATCGCGCACGCGTTCACGCGTGCCGCCTGCGGGGCTGGGTCCTACCGATGACACGCTGCCCATCGTAGGGTTGTCGGTGTCGCCGATCGATAGTCGGCGCGATTGTCGACGGCGACGGAGGTCGAAGGCCAGGTGGCGCTCGGAGGGACCGACCTCAATCTCGTGCTCGCGCTCAAGGTCATCCTTGAAGAGGGGAATGTCACGCGTGCCGGCGAACGTCTGGCCATGAGCCAGCCGGCCATGAGCGGTGCGCTGGCGAAGCTGCGGCGGCGGTTCGACGACGAATTGCTCGTCCGCTCCGGGCGCGAATACGAGCTGACGCCGTTCGCCCGGGAGCTGCTGCCGGAGGCGCAGGAGGCATTGCGGCTGATCAGCGAGGCGCTCGGAGTGGCTGAGGGATTCGATCCGGCCACCAGTGACCGGGAGTTCCGGATCACGATGAGCGACTACGCGATCGCCGTCGTGTTGGAGCCACTGCTCGCGAAGATCACGGCGCAGGCTCCGCATGTCCGCCTGACCGTCGACCATCTGATGCCGGCGACGTCGGCGACCGACCGGCTGCTGCTGGACTACGACGTGATGATCGCCCCTTTGGGCTATGGCTTCGGCGGCCATTCGCGTCCGCTGTGGCGGGACCGGATGGTCTGTTTGATGGCCTCCGATCACCCCCTGGCCGGCGTTGGCGCGCTGACGCTGGACCATCTGCGCGAGACCCCGCATGCCGAGGCGGCGTTCGGGCCGGGCACGCTGACGCCGGTTTCTCGGGTGCTCGGTGAGCTGGACGTCCAGCGGCGTGTGGATGTGCAGGTGCGCGGGTGGCTTCCGTTGCCCTTCGTGCTCATCGACTCCGACATGATCGGGATCGTCCCCGAACGCTTGGCGCGCATGCACGTGCGCCCCGGCGGTCCCCTGGTCCAGAAGGAAACGCCGTTCGGGGAAATCCTTCTCGTGGAGGGCTATTGGTATGCCGCGAATCGCCTCGGCGACCCGGCGAACCACTGGCTGTTCGAGCGTTTGGACGAGGTGGCTGCCGAGTTGGCTCCCGAGGAGGACGCGTCCTGACGACGCGTCCTGACGTCCCGGCGGCCAGTCAGGCGGGCAGTGCCACGGCGAGGACGCGCAGGCCGATGCCGGTGACGCCGCCGGTCGCAGCGATGCCCCGGATCTCGTCGTCGGTCATATCGCGGTTGACCGGGCTCGTGGCTTGCACCCCGCCATGACTGATTACGACCGGCCGATCGGCCACTGCGAGTACCTCTTCGACGGTGCGGTGGCTGGCGTGAGCGAGGTCGACGACGACACGCAGGTCGTCCAACGCCGCCATCACGTCACGTCCGAACCCGGTCAGGCCCCCCTTGTCGACCCCGTGCATCGACCCCGCGACATCGTTGTCGAAGACGTGGGTCAGCCCGGCCATCCGCATCCCGGCGTCGTGGAGGGCTGCAACGTTCTCCAACCGGCCTTCGAGGTTGTGCAGACCCTCGACGGAGAACAGCGCTCCGATCGGTTCGCTTCCAGCGTCCCGGGCCGCCAGGATCCGGAGCAGGTCGGAGCGGGAGCGGACGAAAGCCAACTGGCCGCCGGAGCGCTCCACCGCTCTCTCCAATTTGGCCGCATGGTGAAGTGATCTCTGCAGCAAGGATTTCCACGTAACCCGCGGTTGCCGCTGAGCGATCGACAGTGCAGTGACCAGGTCGCTGTTGTCGTGATTGCGTTCGAGGTTCAGGCCACGCGGCGTCTTGGTCACCGACGAGAACACCTGAAGTGCCACGTGACCGTCGCGCAGCCGGGGCAGGTCGACGTGCCCGCGGTCGCCGCGGCGGAGCAGCTCGCGCTCCCACAGGAGAGTGTCCGCGTGCAGGTCCACCACCCGCAGCCGGGCGTGCAGCGCCCGGGCCTCTGGGGAGGCCGCCAGGGTGGCGCGCGGCGATATCTGGTTGAGCCGCCGCTCGACCAGGGGCGCGGTGGCCCGTGTCGCGGCGCCGACGGCAACCGCCGCGGCGAGTCCTCCCGCGACCACCTTCATACGGCGCGCATTGTCCACGCGACCGATAATGCCAAGCCGAGCGCTGTTCCCGTCGATCGCGAACGATGCCGGCGCGCCGACGTGGTCGATGCGCCCACGTGGCGCGAGCGGCGGCATGATCCGGGGCTCAGACCCAGTGGTTGCGGTTGGTGGCGCCCTCGGGGCCGGCGAGAAAGCTGACGAACATACCGTCTGGGTCTCTCTCCGCCCGGATCGCTTGCAGCCGAGCCCAGTTCGCGTCCGACATGAACTGCACCTGGCGGCGCGACAGGTCGCTGTCGCCGAGGTACTGCCCGACGGTCACCGGCTGCAGGTCCGCCATCACCGACTCCAGCCACGAGATATTGCGTTCATCGTCCGCCGGGTCCTCCCACAGGTTGTAGGCCGCGAGGTAGATCTCGCTCTGCATCGAGAACGCCATGTCCGGCAGGTCGCGCAGGGGGGCCATGGAGAACCAGATCGTAAATGCCTTGTCGTTGGGGAGAGTGACATAGGCGTTCTTCATGGCGGCCACGACCTGTTCGGTCGGGCCGGTGATCCAGGCATTGTCGACCGCCCAGCGGTGCCCCTCAGGGTTCGCCATGAGTTGTTCCTTGCGGTGGTCCTCGATATCGGCGGGGACGCAATCGTGAACCAGCAGAGCGCGATCCAGAGCGGGGTTGGTGCGGAAGGGTGCCAACGCGACCTCGGCCTGCTCCGGGGTGTCGACGAGAGCGAGGCCGGTGACGATGAGGATTGGTCCCTCGGCGATGTTCTTGTCGGTCTTGGTCAGCGCGACGATCTCGACCGTGTCGGTCACGGTGTGGTGCGTGTTCTGCAGCCAGGTCATGACCTCGTCGAAGTCGGCGAGGTCGAAGGCTTGAACCGTCGTCGCGCTGTAGCCGTAGTGCGGCATCGTGCGCAGGTGGAAGCGTGTGACGACGCCGAAGAAGCCCGGCCCTGCGCCGCGAGCCGCCCAGAAGAGGTCGGCGTTCTCGGTCTCGCTGGCCTTGACCAACTCACCGTCGGCGGTGACGACGTCGATGGAGTCGATCCACTCGGCGCCCCAGCCCCAGCCGCGCGCGTTGTAGCCCTGCCCACCCTGGAGGAGGAAGCCGCCGATGCCCACGGTGGGACAGTGCCCGCCGGGGAAGAAGCGCCCCCGCTGCGCGAGATAGGGACCCAGGGTCGAGCCGCCTTTGATCGCCGGGCCGGCGCTCGCGATGCCGGTCGCCTCGTCATACGACGCATCGTTGAGCGCGCCGAGATCGAGCACCAGCGCGTCGTCGCGGACCGACCATTGGGCCCAGCTGTGGCCGCCGGAGCGAATTGCTACTTTCCAGCCGCGGTCTTTGGCGAGCCGTATGCCGCGCACCACGTCCTGCTCGTTCGCCACCTTGAGCACAGCGGCCGGAAGGCGTTGCGGCAGAAGGCGATTGAAGATGCGGTCGACGACGGCGTCGGCGAAGCCGGGATCGTCACGCAGCAGGAAGGTGCCGTCGAAGGCTGGCAGGTTGCTCACGGTGGGGCCTCTCGTGTCGATCAGACGATTGCGTGCTTGGTGATCAGTGCGGCAGGCCGAGTTCGGTCCTGGTGCCGTCGACCCCGGTCTTGCGGAAAGAGTTGTAGGCGACGCGGATGTGGCTGAACTGCCCCGCGTCGTTGATGCGATAGAGGATCACGCCGTGGAAGTCGAACTGATCGCCGTCCACCACCGGGCCGAAGAGCGCCTCCGGCGCGTCGTGTCGGGCCCGAAAGTTGGTCTTCATCTCGATGGCCAGCCGGGTGTCGTCGCTGACGAAGTCCACGACATCGAGGGTCTCGACGAAGTCCGGCCAGATCTTCGCGTAGTGGTCCTTCATGCCCTGCCGTCCATGGATCTCCAACAGCCCGTTGATCATCCAGAGGTCTTCGGCAATGAAGCGATCAAAGGCGGTGGTGTCCTCGGCGTTGAAGCCGGCGATGTACTCGTCGAAGGTCGCCCGGTCCATGCGCGATCAGGCCGGCTCGCAGAGGGCGTGCAGCGTCTGGCCCATCACGCGGCCGGGGTCGGCGCCGGGCGTGTCGGGGTGCATCTCCCACTCGGCGAGCAGCAGAGAGTTATCGAGCACCATCTTCACGCGCGGGAAGCGGCGCGCCATGAACGAGGTCAGCGCACCCTGCAGGTCATCGGTCTTGGTCAGTTCGTCCGCGAGGACGACGGCATCCTCGGCGCACATGGCGGCACCTTGCGCGATCAGTGGGGGGCAGGCGTGGGCGGCGTCGCCGATGACGATGGTGCGCCCGCGGTGCCAGGGGTCCTCGACGCAGATCGTCTCGATCCACTGATAATTCACGACCGCATCGTCGGGCAGGGCGTCGCGGATCTTGCCCCACGTGCCGCCATACCCCTGACCGTGCTCCTTCATCACGTGTCCGTTGGGTTTCTCGCCGACGAACTCGCGGTCGAGATTCTCCTCGAGGAGGAAGGCGTAGCAGTAGTCCTCGGAGATCGGGGTGTAGCCGGCCTTGAACTTCGGCCCGCCGTAGTAGAGCTCCGAGCAGTCCATCTCCGGCGGTCGCGGCGCGACGACCCGCCAGATTCCCATTCCGACCGGGCGGACCTCGGCGTCGATACCGATCATCTCCCGGGTCTTGCTGCGGATGCCGTCGGCACCGATCACGAGGTCGACGGTCTCGGTGGAGCCGTCCGACAAGGTGACCGTCGCCGCGTCGGCGCGGTCATCGATCGCGGTGACCGTCGTGCCGAGTCGCACGTCGACGCCGGCGTCGACGACGGCGTTGCGCAGGATCGTCGCGAGGTCGGAGCGCATCGCGCCGGCCGTGCCCGGCAGGTCGGGGCCACCCATGGGCGGGGTGGGGATCTCCATGATCAGGTCGCCATTGGCGGCCCGCATCCGCAGTCCACCGAACGGGAAACCCTTCGCCAAGACCTGGTCGATGACACCGACCTCCTTGAAGGCCTTGAGGGCGTTGCCCTGGATCGTCAGCCCGTGCCCGATGGCCGTCAGATCGTCCTGGCGCTCGACGAGGACGACATCGATGCCCTTCTGCGTCAACGCAAGCGAGACCATCGTCCCGGTGACGCCACCTCCGATGACGAGAACCTTCGACACTGCGGCGCTCATGACGTTCCTTCCGTCGGCATTGACTTGGCGGGACCTACTCATCCCATCTGGGACAGGACGCTAGGGTCCGTCGGCGCCCACCGGAACCCAGAACTGCCTATGCCAGCCATCGCCCGAGCCGACTTCCGCCGACCCGTCCACCCCTCATACCGTCAAGGACGCGGCGCGACCTGCGTGCTGCACTCGACCATCTTTGCTGAGGAGCACCCCATGGCGTATGTCGTCACCGCGACCTGGACCGTCCAGCCCGGCCACGAGGCAACGGTTGCCGATGCCATCGAGAAGCTCATCCCGCTCTCGCGTCAAGAGCCGGGCAACCAGTGCTACCACCCCTACCGCGACCCCGCGGTCGCGAACAAGTTCCACTTCTTCGAGATCTACGACGACGAGGATGCCTACAAGGCGCACGGTGACTCCGAGCACTTCGCCACCTACGGTTTCGGCCAGGCGATCCCGGTCCTGGAGAACCGTGAGCGCGCCTTCTACGAGACGATCGACTGAGATGCGCCTGGCTCGTTATCGGCTGCGCTCCGATGCACCGGACGCTTCCTCTGTCGGGCTGGTGATCGGCGGCAACGGGTCGTGGACCGTGCATCCGTTCGCCGACGGCAGTGACCTGATCTCGTTGCTGGCGTTGGAATCCGAGGCGCGGGAGGAGCTGGCCGATGCGGCTGCCGCCGTGGAGGGGTATGCCGCCGCCGACGTCGTCCTGCTGCCGCCGGTCTATCCCGTGGCGATGCGCGATTTCCTCACCTTCGAGGCGCACGTCGACGGGATGGAGAAGGGCCACGGCAACCCCGGGGCCCCCGATGAGTGGTATGACGCCCCCGTCTTCCTCTTCATGGCTCCGCACGCTGTGTGCGGCGCGTTCGACGAGATCGCGTATCCGCCGGACACCGAGCGGCTCGACTTCGAGCTGGAGATCGCGGCGATCGTCTGCAAGGACGCCCGCAATGTCACGGCGGAGGAGGCCAAGGGCGTCATCGGCGGCTACTGCGTGTTGAACGACTGGTCCGCGCGCGACGTACAGGGCAAGGAGATGAAGCTCAAGCTCGGGCCCTCGAAGGGCAAGGACTTCGCGACGACGATCGGGCCGTGGGTTGTCACGGCGGACGAGTTCGAAAGCCACCGGGACGCCGATGGCTTCCTCGACCTCGGCATGAGCGTCAGCGTCAACGACGAGGTGGTCGGCTCCGACCGGTCCGCCAACATGGGCTGGTCCTTCGAGCAGCTCGTCTCGCATGCCTCGCGGGCGTCCTGGGTCAAGGCCGGCGAGGTGTTGGCGTCCGGCACCTGCGCCTCGGGTTCGCTCGCCGAGTCCTGGGGTCGCACCGGCCGGCTGACCCCGCCGCCATTGCAGGTCGGCGACGTCGTGTCGATGACCATCGAGCACCTCGGCACGATCAGCAATCGCATCGTCGCCTCGGATGAGGTTGTCCCGCAGACAGTTCCGGCGCGCCGCCGGGTGCCGGAAGGAGTCTGACGCGTGGCGACGATCACGACCCGCAACCCGCACACCGGCGCCGAACTCGCGACCTACGAGTGCGCTGAAGGGGAACGGATCGAGGAGGTCCGGTCGCAGGCCGCTGCGGCCGCGGGTGCCTGGGGCGAGGTCGCCGTCGGCGACCGGACGCATCTGTTGCGCGCGCTGGGTGACCTGCTCACCGAGCGGCGGGAGGAGTATGCCGCGCTGATCACGGCCGAGATGGGCAAGCCCATCGCCGAGGCGCTCGGCGAAATCGACAAGTGCGCGTTGTCGTGCCACGTCGTGGCCGACCTGGCACCCGCCTGGCTTGCCGACGAGCCGGTCGCGACCTCGGCGCAGCAATCGTGGGTCTCCTACGTTCCGCTCGGGGTCGTCGTCGCGGTCATGCCGTGGAACTTCCCCTTCTGGCAGGTCATCCGGTTCGCGTGTGCGGCCCTGGTCGCCGGCAACTCCGGCATCCTGAAGCACTCGCCCAATGTCACCGGCTGCGCCGTGGCGCTCGAAGAACTCCTCGACGCGGCGGCCTCTCGCGCGGGCGCCCCGGCCCAGCTGCTGCAGACGCTGGTCATCGATGAATCCCTTGTCCCGCAGATCATCCCGGCTCTGATTGCCGATGACCGGGTCGCTGCCGCCACGCTTACGGGCAGTGAACGCGCCGGGGTCGCCGTGGGATCGGCGGCCGGCGCGGCATTGAAGAAGGTCGTGCTCGAGCTCGGAGGCTCCGACCCCTTCGTCGTCCTCGACGACGCCGACCTCGATGCCGCGGCCGATGCGGCCATCCGGTCGCGCTTCGGCAACGCCGGCCAGAGCTGCATCGCCGCGAAACGCTGGATCGTCCACGAGTCCGTCGCCGACGACTTCGTGTCCCGGATCCAAGACCGGATGGCGCGCCTGGTGGCGGGCGATCCCGCCGACCCGGCCACGAACATCGGGCCGATGGCCCGCGACGACCTGCGCCGCGCCGTGCACGAGCAGGTGCAGGACTCCGTCATCGAAGGCGCCACCCTCGTCGCCGGCGGCGTCATTCCCGACGGTCCCGGATATCACTACCCCGCAACACTTCTCGACAATGTTTCGACATCGATGACGGTCGCCCGCGAAGAGACGTTCGGGCCGGTGGCCTGTGTGATCCGGGTGGCCGACGACGACGAGGCGGTGCGCGTGGCGAATGACACGGCATACGGGCTCGGTGCCAGCGTCTGGTCGCGATCCGAACGCGGCCTCGCGGTCGGCACCCGCATCCGCTCCGGCGCACTGTTCGTCAACGCGGTCGTCGCCTCGGACGCCCGGATGCCGTTCGGCGGTTTGGGGCGCTCGGGACACGGCCGAGAGCTCGGAGCCGCCGGCGTCCGTGAGTTCACCAATGTGCGGACCGTCTGGATCGGCGACGGCGCCCACCTGCCCACCATCGCGGAGTAGCCATGACCTGGAGGAGCCAATGATCAGCGGACGATTCGACCACGTCGGCCTCAATGTCACCGACCTGCCGGGCATGACCCGGTGGTATTGCGACACGCTGGGCACGGAGATCTTCTTCGAGTTCGCGCTGGACCACGTGGACTTCCACGGAGTCATGCTGCGGCACCCGGACGGCTATCACATCGAGTTGCTGCACCGTCCCGGTGCGACCACCGGCATCCAGGCCACGAACCCCGTCGAGGCGGCATTGACGTTGGGCTACAGCCACTTTGCGCTCGACGTGCCCGAGGTCGATCCTGTCTACGCCGCCCTCATCGCCGCCGGCGCGAGCGACCGGATGTCGCCGCGGCCCTCCCCGGAACCGGGCGTGCGGATGGCCTTCGTCGCCGACCCCGAGGGCAACCTGATCGAGCTGCTCGACCGCACCGCGGTCCGGACCAGGGAGACAGCATGACGAGCCGGCTCGACGGAAAGGTCGCGCTCATCACGGGCGTCGGTGGCGGGATGGGCGTCGAGGCGGCGCGCCTGTTCTGCGCCGCAGGCGCCAAGGTGGTCGGGTGTGACCTCTTCGAGGAAGGGGCGCGCCAGACCGAGGAGGCGGTCCGTGCCGAGGGCGGCGAGATCACGGTTATGGGCGGGGTCGACCTCGGTGACGCGCAGGCCGCGAAGGCGTGGATCGACCAGGCCGCCGAGGTCTTCGGCGGCTTCGACATCCTCTACAACAACGCCTCCACTCAGCGCTTCGCCGGCATCGAGGAGTTGTCGGTCGAGGACTGGGACTACACGATGCGCAACGAACTCAACCTCGTGTTCTACGCGTGCAAGGCGGCCTGGCCGCATCTGAAGAAGCGGGGCGGCGGCGTGATCCTCAACGTCGGCTCGATCGCCGGTCTGCGGGGTGTGGAGTTCATGCCGCAGAACGCGCACGGCACAGCCAAGGCAGGCGTGATGTCGCTGACCCGGCAACTGGTCGTCGAGGGTGCACCGCACGGCATCCGCGCCAACACCATCAGCCCCGGGCTCATCGAGACGCCGAACACCCGGACCTTCCTTGCCGACCCGCCGGAGAACGTCAAGCGCATTGTGCTGGACCGGATTCCGGTCGGGCGAGTCGGGCAGCCGGCGGACATCGTCAACGCCGCGATCTTCCTCGCATCGGACGACGCAACCTATATCAACGGCGCCAACCTCGTCATCGACGGCGGCGGTTCGGTCCTGGGGTGAGGCCATACGCGAGCTGACCGAGGACGAGAGGGTGCGGTTGCTGCTGAGACTGCACGCGGCATACGGGAGTACGGGTACATTGATACGGTAGACCGTATGAAGACGACGATCGAGATCCCGGACGCCCTGGCGGCGGAGGCCAAACAGGTGGCGCGCGACGAAGGCTCGACGCTGCGCGACCTCGTCGTGACGGGTTTGCGCGCCGAGGTCGATCGTCGCCGCCGGCGGGGCGTGGTGGACTTCGTCTTTCCCAGTTTCGGGGGTAACGGGCTGCTGCTGGATGTGGCGCCGGAGGGGATGATCGCTCGCTCGTATGGGTTGTCGGAATGATCGCGCTCGACACGAACCTCCTCGTCTATGCCCACCGCCGCGACTCGGCTCATCATGCGGCTGCGGCTGCCGCGATCTCGGCGGCCGTGCTGCATCGTGGGGGCTGCGCCGTGCCGTGGCCCTGTCTGCACGAGTTCCTCGCCGTGGTCACGCATCCGCGGATCTACTCCCCGCCGACGCCGCCCGCGGAGGCGATCGCGGCCGTGGTGGCGCTGGCCGCGCAGCCCGGTGTCCACGTCATCGGTGCGGGGACAGATCACCTCACCGTGCTGTCTGACCTGCTGAGCAGCGGGCGCGTGACGGGTCCGAAGATCCATGATGCGCGGGTGGCGGCGATCTGCCTCGCGCACGGTGTTGACGCGTTGTGGTCGGCTGATCGCGACTTCTCCTGGTTCCCCGCCCTCCGCGTCGTCAATCCGCTGGTCACAGCCTGACCACGGGCCGGGGGAACGTGCGGCCGCCAGTGGCCGGAATACGTGACGACGTTGGTGAGGTGGAGAGTTGACCGCAAGGTATGCCGTGCGCGAACCCCGTCAGGAGCGCACCCGCGTCGCGTGGCAGCGCATCCTGGACGCGGGGGTCGCCGTGCTCGAAGACGAGGGTGCCGGCGGGTTCACCATCGATGCGATCTGCGCCCGGGCGAGCGTCGTCCCGCGGGCCGTCTATGACCGGGTCGACCGCACCAGGACGTTCCACCCGCCGCTCGCATCCATGCCACCGTGCAGGCACTTGCTCAGGCCTTCGTCGATAACGAACGATTCCTGCGCGCCGTCGTCCTCGTGTCGAGTCAGGATCCCGAGATCGAGCGCCGCGGAGTGCAGTATGTCGCGCGGCTCTCCGCGCGGTTCGCCGCGGCTCTCCATCCCGCTCGCCCGGCGATGCGGCATTCCGATCCGGACGCCGCGATCCGCTGGATCTTCGGCGATCTCTTCGCGGCGCTCACCCTGCGCACGGCATACGGTCCCACCTTCTTCGGCCTCGCCCACACCGACGGCCAACACCTGGAGCACCTCTGCGCGCTGGCGCGCGCCTTCCTTCTCTGACACTCGTCCGGAGCGCTGGCGCAACGGGCGATATCTGCCATCACTGGAGACGAGTTCCGCCGCGAGCCGGGCAGCCATACCGTCGAGACCATCCCTGAAGCAGGCACGCGGAGCGAGGAAGCGACCATGTCCAGCCACTTGAACGAGCACGGCATCACCCATCTGCGGCACGTGGACCTGGCGGTGCCGGACTACGAGACCCAGCGCACCTTCTACAAGGACACCTGGGGGCTGACGGAGGTCGGCACCGATGGCAACCTCTCCTACCTCGCCGCCGAGGGTTCGCCCGAGCAGTATGTGGTGCGCCTCCGCCAGGACGCCGAGAAGCGCCTCGACCTGATCTCCTTCGGCGCCGAGAGCCGTGCGGCGGTCGACGCGCTGGCGGCGCATCTCGGGAGCCAGGGGGTGCAGCTGATCGGGGAGCCCGGCGACCTGCAGACGATGGGCGGCGGCTACGGCATTCGCTTCTTCGACATCGATGGCCGCACGATCGAGGTCTCCGCCGATGTGGCGACCCGCGAGCACCGGAAAATCGAAGAGGGAGAAGCAATTCCGGTTCGCATCTCGCACGCCGTCATGAACTCCAACAACCTCGCGGCCACCAAGGAGTTCTACACCGACGTCCTCGGATTCAAGCTCTCCGACAGCCTGTGGAGCGCGCACATGGGCGACATGATGCATTTCCTTCGCGTCAACGACTGGCACCACAGCCTGGCGATCGCCACCGGCCCGCATCCCTCGGTGCACCACGTCTCCTTCGAGATGCGCGGCCTCGACGAATACATGCGCGGCACCGGACGGGTGATGCGCGCCGGCATCAAGAAGGTCTGGGGCCCCGGTCGTCACCTCGCCGGCAACAACACCTTCTCCTACTTCATCGACCCCAGCGGCAACACCATGGAATACACCACGGAGCTCGAGAAGATCGACGAGGACCAGTGGCATCCGAGTGTCTATGACATCGCCGACCCGATGACCCAGGACCAGTGGGGCACGGCCGACCCGATGAGCGAGATCATCGCCAAGGAATCCTTCAACGACCCCGACCGCGGCCTCTTCGTCGCGCCGCCGGTCTGATGACGACCGGCGGGCGCTGCGCCGGCAAGATCGTCGTCGTCACCGGCGGCGCGCGCGGGCAGGGTGCCGCCGAAGTGGAAGACCTTGCCCGAGAGGGTGCTTCGGTGTATGCCGTCGACCTCCTCGACGAGGAGGGTCGCGCGCTCGCGGATCGGCTGACCGAAGAGGGGTATGACGTCGCCTACGGCCACCTCGACGTCACCGATCCAGCCGATTGGGAGGCGTTGGCGGCCGAGCTGTCGGCGCGTCACGGGCGAGTCGATGCGTTGATCAACAACGCCGGCGTGGCTTCGCGTGGACGCTTGCCGTATGTCGATCTGGACGTGTGGCACCGCACCTTCGAGATCAATGTCACCGGGCCGTTGCTCGGGATCCAGGCACTCGTGCCGTTGATGACGCAGGGCGGGTCGATCGTCAACATCTGCTCGGTCGCCGCGCTCTCCGGACATGTGGCCGCGCCCTACACGGCCTCGAAATGGGCCCTGCGCGGGCTCACGCGCACCGCGTCATTGGAGTTAGGCCCCAAGGGAATCCGCGTCAACGCAGTCATGCCCGGTCTCATCGAGACCCCACTGATGGAAAGCGCCTCGCCGGAATTCCGTGGCGCGGCCCTACGGGAGATTCCGCTCGGACGCACCGGTGAGGTCCGCGACATTGCCCCGCTCATCGTGCATCTCGTCTCCGACGAATCTCGCTACACCACAGGCGCCGAGATCGTCGTCGACGGCGGTATGTCCGCACACGTATCGCACAAGGGGGTCGCCGACGCCATCGCGCCCGCTGCCCCGCCCGAGGCGGCATCGTGAAGTTCGGAACCGTTCGGTTCGCCGATGGCGTGCAGGGTGGCGTCGTCGTCGGTGCCGACGGACAATCCGTTCACCCGCTGGGTCGCGATCTGGAGTCAGTCCTCCTCGAAGCCGACACGCTCGAGGCCGTGCTGCGCGTCGGCGCGGTCGCGAGCGAGCGGCCGGCCGTCTCACTGTCCGACGTGACCGTGCGAAAACCATTCACCCCTGCGGCGATCCGTGACTTCGTTGCCTTCGAAGAACACGTGGTCGGCGTTCGCAAGAGCGTCGACGGCAGCAGCGGAGTCCCCGAGCAGTGGTATGCCGCACCCACGTTCTACTTCACCAACCCGCACGCCATCTATGGCCCGGACGAGCCCATCGCCCGGCCGGATCTGTGCCGGGCCCTCGACTTCGAGTTGGAGGTCGCGGCCGTCATCGGACGGCAGTGCCGATCGGTCGATGAGGCGCAGGCGCGCGACGCGATCATCGGCTACACGATCTTCAACGACTGGTCGGCGCGCGACCTCCAATCCGCCGAGATGAAGGTCGGCCTCGGCCCCGCCAAGGGCAAGGATTTCGCGAGCTCTCTCGGCCCCTGGCTGGTGACCGCCGACGAACTCGAGGACCACCGCGACGCCGACGGATTCCTCGAACTCGACTGCAGTGTCAGCGTCAATGGTGTTGAGGTGGGCCACGATTCACTCGCCAACATGGGGTGGACCTTCGAGACGATGGTCGCTTACGCCTCGCGCGACTCGATCGTCAAACCGCTCGACATCCTCGCCTCTGGCACCACCGGTGGCGGCGGCTGCCTAGCGGAACTCTGGGGCCGGGGCGGCTCGCAGCACCCGCCATCGCTGCAACCCGGCGACCTCGTGACCATCACCGTCGACGGGCTGGGCACGCTGTCCACCCCGATCGTCGCGGGCGCTCGCACTCCCGAACTGACACCGTTCCGCCGGCGTTCCTGACGCCCAGCGGGGCTTGATCACGCCGTCGGGGGCAGCCCGTGGTGCTGTGCGTCCAGTCGCGGATGTGCCGGGGAGGGTATGCCGGGACGCCGGTGCAGGCAGGTGCTCTCGGCCGCCGAGTCCTCCTCGTGGCCAGCGAGTTTCACCTCGACGTCGACCACGCCTTCGGAGCTTTGGAACACCTGCATACTGCCGAGCTTGCCGAGGATGGCCAGCGGGGCCAGGTTTCCGTGGGCGACCTCGGTCAGGATGCGGGTCACGCCCTTGGGCGCGCGCGCCACAAGGGATCGGGCAAGCGCGGTGGCGATGCCGCGGCCCTGGTACTCGTCCTTGACGGTGAAAGCCATATCCGCCGCGCCGGGATGGTCGGGATAACGCACCAGCCGGCCGACGCCCGCCGGGACCAGGCCGGCTTGGGTCTCGAGGAAGGCGACCAGCGCGACGTGGTCCACGCCGTCGACCTCGTCGACAAGCTGGTCCAGCATCGACGGAGTCAACTCGGGCACCGCGGCGAGGAATCGGTTCCACTTCGATTCTGGAGACAAGGTCGCGTACTCGCGCGACAACAGGTCGCGATCGTCCGGTAACAGCGGCCCGATCCACACACGCCCGCCGGGGCGCAGCGCAATCGGGGCGCACAGGCGATGGACCCGCTCGGCGTAGCCGTCCTCGTCCGCAGCAGTCATGGATTGAGCTCGATTCCCCTCGGTTAGGCGCATTTCAGCGTCCACGTGCTTTCTACGGTAAGCACATAGAGCAAGCGAGCAAGCGGAGGAAAGGTGTGGTCTCCGTCTCGCGGCGCGTGGTACCAGGGCGGTACCATCAGGCGTGGCCATGAATCTTCGGCTCACCGCCGACGAGACCGACACGCTCTGCCGACGCATATCCAACCCTCTGCGAGAAAGCAGCTGCCCTACTGCATTCCCTCGCCCCGAATCACCCGTTGACTGAAGGCAACACGCGTCTCGCGTGGGCAGGCGCTCGGGTCTTCCTCTTGTTGAATTCGTGCGACGTCGGCTACGCATCCGTGGACGAGGTCGAGGGCTTCGTGCTCGCGGTGGCCAGAGGCGAACTCCAGGTCCCCGAGATTGCCGCCTGGATCGAACACCATCTGACGCTGGACGAGAGCGGGCAGCAATGACGAAACAGATGCGGGCGTGGTCGGTCGGAGCGCCCGGCCCGATCGCCGAGCGACCGCTGGCCGAGACGACGCTGCCCGTTCCCCAGCCGGGGTCCGGGGAGGTCCTGGTAGCCGTGTCCGTCTGTGGGGTGTGCCGGACGGATCTGCATGTTGCAGAAGGAGATCTGGCGGTGCATCGGGCCGGCGTCGTGCCTGGGCACGAAGTCGTCGGCCAGGTGGTCGCTCGGGGCGCCGGAGCGAGTCGATTCGCCGAGGGTGAGCGGATCGGGATCGCCTGGCTGCGGTCCACATGCGGCAGTTGTCAGGCGTGCCGAGCCGGGCGGGAGAATCTGTGTCCGCGTTCGCAGTACACCGGCTGGGACGCCGACGGCGGGTATGCCGAGTACACCGTTGTCCCGCAATCGTTCGCCTATCGCATCCCCGAGTGGTATGACGACGAGGCGGCCGCGCCGCTCCTGTGCGCCGGCATCATCGGGTATCGCGCCTTACGCCGGGCGTCGGTGCCGCCCGGCGGCCGGCTCGGCATCTATGGGTTCGGGGGGAGCGCCCACATCACCGCACAGATCGCGATCGCCCAGGGCATCGAGGTCCACGTGCTCACCCGCGGCGAGGCGGCCCGGCAATTGGCCCTCAAGCTGGGAGCGGCGTCGGCGGGAGCGGCATACGACGCACCGCCGGTGCCACTCGACTCGGCGATCCTTTTCGCGCCCGTAGGGGATCTTGTGCCGGTCGCCCTGGCGGGGCTAGCCGACGGGGGCACCCTGGCGGTCGCAGGCATCCATCTCTCCGACGTGCCCGCCCTGAACTACCAGCAGCATCTCTTCCGCGAGCGCACACTCACGAGCGTGACCAGCAACACCCGGCGCGACGGCGAGGAACTCCTCACGCTCGCAGCCCGGCTCGGCGTGCGGCCCACGACCACGGCATACCCGCTGGCGCGCGCGGACGCGGCCCTGAACGACCTGGCCTGCGGGCGGGTCACGGGCGCGGCGGTGCTGCATACCGGCTGAGGCTGCCCGGTGTTGCGCGATACCTCGCATCACTGGTGCCTGCTTCCGCCCGGCGAGGCACCGGGGCACAGTGTGAAGTGAATCGTCCGCGAGTGCAGGAGAGCAGCGTTGTTCGAATACTTCACCGGCCCCAAGTACATCTGGAACATGGGCGTCAGCGCGACCCTGAACTCCGGTGGTCAGATCTTCGAGGTCGACAAGGCGTCGCGGCCGGCGAAGGAGGCGGCGGACGTCGACTCGGGCGCCCCCCTGTTCCTCCAGGGCTGGAAGGCCGTGGCGGACGATCTCGCCGAGCAGGCCAAGGAGGCCGAAGCGGCCGGGCACCTGCGCACCGCCGGGCAGAAGTGGTTCCGCTCGGGCGTCTATGTGTGCCAGGCCGAGCGGATGCTCAGCGAGTCCATGCCCGAACGGCGCGCCTTCTATCAGCAGGCGCTCGACGCGATGCAGAAGACCTTCGACCTGATCGACCCCAATACGGGTCGCGTCGAGGTGCCCTTCGAAGGCGCTTCTCTGCCAGCGTATTTCACAAAGGCCGTCGGGACCGACGGCCCGGCGCCGACGGTGATCATGTGGAACGGCCTGGACTCCACCAAGGAGCACATGTACACCTCCGGGTGGCCGACAGAGATGTCGCAGCGTGGCTACAACGTGCTGCAGGTCGACTGTCCCGGCTCCGGCGAGGCGCTGCGCTTCCGGGGCCTGAAGGCCCGCATCAGCACCGAGGACTGGGCCAAGGCGTGCGTGGACTATCTCGAGGGCCGGGAGGATGTCGACCTCGCCAAGGTCGGGCTGGTCGGCTGGTCACTCGGCGGCTACTACGTCCCGCGTGCCGCGGCCTTCGAGAAGCGCCTGGCGTATGCCGTCGCCTGGGGCGCCAACCACAACTGGGGCGAGGTGCAGCGCGGCCGCCTCGAACGCGAGGGCGAGAACCCGGTGCCGCACTACTGGGAGCACGTGCTGTGGGTGTGGGGTTTCGAGGGCAAGAACCCGCAGGAGTTCGTCGAGTTCGCCGACGACGTCCACCTCAATGGCATCGTCGAGAAGATCACCTGCCCCTTCCTGGTTGCCCACGGCGAGGGGGACCGGCAGATCAACGTCAAGTACGCCCACCAGTCATACGACCAGGCCGTCAACTCGCCCAAGCGCACCCTGCGCCTCTTCACGGCCGAGGAAGGCGCGACCGAGCACATCGGCCTCGATCACCTCTCCCACGTCGGCAACTACATCTCGGATTGGATCGACGACACTCTCGCCGGCACGTAGCCACGCTTCGCTCGAGGGGACTTTGCGACAAGGAGTTTCGGTATCCGTGTCCCGCCCCGTCGGTTGACAGCTGTCGTCTGCGACGTCTGACTCACTGTGGCGCAGCGGAACTCACTGCACGCAGGATGCTCGGCAGACTGGCCGGGCCGGCAAGCGTGAGTCCGGCAAGCTCGTCGGGACGGAACCACCGCAGGTCATCGTGCTCCTCGGGTTCGACGTTGAGAGGCTCGCCGTCCCATCGCGTGACCAGAAAGGCATGCATGTCGAGGGTAGGGTCGTCGAAGGTCATCGGGATGGGCACGGGGTCGTGGACCTCGATGGCGAGTTCCTCACGGCACTCGCGCATGACGGCCTGTCGCGGTGATTCTCCCGGCTCGACGTGCCCGCCGACGAGGTCCCAGCAGTCGGGATACCAGCGCCGCGCTGGGTGCCGGTGCGCCAGGAGGACCAGCCCGTCACGCACCAGGAGCGCAGTGGCGATGGCAGTCCGGGAGGGCACGGGGACAGGATAGGTGCGGCTTTGGCCGAGGCCGGTATGGCTGTGTCGTCCGCGAGAGACGGCGCGGCGCGGTCGTATCTAAACTCATGGTGTGGCAACGACGTAGACCGTCCCTGGGTCGTGTGGTGCGTGGCCGAAGGCGGGCAGCGCCTGCAGCGGCTTCCTGCTCGACGCCGACGGATTCCGCGTTGTCATCGACCTCGGCTATGGCACTGCCTCTCGGCTCTTCCACGCACTGGGCGACGTCCGGCGACGGGTTGGATGCTGTCGTCATCACGCACAGACATCCCGACCACATGGTGGATCTGCATGCCTTGTTTCGTGCCCGGTGGTTCGCTTCTCGGAACTCCCCGCCGTTGCCGGTCTATGCAGCCGTCGGGGTGCGCGAGCGGCTGGTGTCGATGGACGAGCCTGACGACGGCGCCGATGTGGACCGCATCTTCGCGTTCAACCCACTGCCGGGCAACTACACGGTCGGCCCCTTGACCCTCTCCGCGCTCGATTGCCGGACCATGTGCCGAATTCAGGCGTGCGCATCGCCTTCCGCGATCTCACCATCGCCTACACCGGCGATGCCGGCCCGTCGGAGGCACTGGCGGAGTTGGCAGCAGGGGGCCAACCTCCTGCTGGCCGAGGCGAGCGACCGCCACCAGCAACCCGGGGTCCCGCCCTTACCGATTTCGGGGTATCACCTGAGTGGGACAGATGCCGGATGGTTCGCAGCCGGAGCCGGCGTGGGAAGCCTTGTCCTGACTCACTTTTGGCCAGGCAACGACCGCGAGGCAACACGCGCCGCCGCCGCCGCGCACTTCGCCGGACCCATTGCGCTCGCCGAGGAGGGCATGGTCGTCTCGCTTGGCTAGCCAATCTCCCGAATACATGCATGCCTCTGATCGCGAACGGCGATAACCGTTTCCGTTGACCTGCGATCGTTCATTCGGCTGAATTGTCGGCATGCGGACTTTCCCCGACGGCTTCCTCTTCGGTGTCTCAACGGCAGGCCATCAGATCGAGGGCAACAACACCACGAGCGACACGTGGTTCCTCGAGCAGCAACAGCCGAGCGTCTTCACCGAGCCGAGCGGGCCGGCCTGCAACAGCTTCGAGCTGTGGGAGAGCGATCTGGACCTGGTTGCCTCGTTCGGCCTGAACGCCTATCGATTCTCCGTCGAGTGGGCCCGTGTCGAGCCGGAGGAGGGGCGTTTCGACGACGCGGCAATCGACCACTACGAAGCGATCGTCGACGGGTGCGTAGCCCGCGGGTTGAAGCCCGTCGTCACGCTCAACCACTTCGCCTCACCGCACTGGTTCGCCTGCCGAGCCGGCTGGCTCGATCCCGAAGCGCCCGAGCTGTTCGCCCGCTATGTCGCCAAGGTGATCGCCCGCTTCGGTGAGCGGCTCGCCTTCGTCATCACCTTCAACGAGCCCGACCTGCCGGCGATGCTGCAGTGGGCCAACCTGCCGCCGGTCGTCGCCGAGTTGGAACGAGCCACCCTGGACGCGGCGTCGGCATCCGCCGGCGTCGAACGCTATCGCGCGGCGAATGTCGTTCTCCCCGAGGACATGCACGCGATCGCGGACGGTATGACGGCCGGTCACCGCGCCGCGAAGGCGATCGTCAAAGACCGCTACCCCGAATTGCCCGTAGGGTTTTCGCTCGCGATGGTGGACGACGTCGTCGTCGGTGACGACCCGAGCGTGCGCGATCGGAAACGCGCCGAAGTCTATGGCCGCTGGCTCGAGCTAGCTCGCGAGGACGACTTCCTCGGAGTCCAGAACTACGAGCGACTGACGTATGACGGCAATGGGCTGGTCCTGCCTGAGGGAGCTGCGTCCGGTGCGTTGTATGGCGGCAGGGAGCCCCGGTCTCTCGCGGAGTGCGTGAAGTACGCGAACTCCGTTGCGGGGGTGCCGATCCTGGTCACCGAGCACGGCATGGAAGGGCGGGATGACGCCAAGCGGGTCGCATTCATCGAGGACTCCCTGCTGCATCTGCTCGACGTGATCGACTCAGGCGTTGCGGTTCTCGGCTACTTGCACTGGACCCTCCTCGACAATTTCGAGTGGATCTTCGGGTACGAGAAGACGCTCGGGCTGGTCGCCGTCGACCGGGAGACGTTCGCGCGGACGCCCAAGCCGAGCGCGGCCGCGCTTGCCGCGATCGCGACTGGTCGCGGCGTCCCCGATCCCGTCACCTCCGAGGCCCTCGTCGCAACCGATCGACCCGGTCGCTACGGCAAGCAACTCGCGTCCCACCTGAGCAAACGCGTTGCGTCGCAATGGGATGACGAGACCGGAACGGGTTCGCTCGTCTTCGGCCACGGTGACCGGGCCGACCTGACCGCGGTCGACGGCGGCTTGCGCTTCGAGCTCGTCGCGCGGCCGGCCAGCGTGGCCCGGCTCGAGGATGTCATCGGCCGCCACCTCGTGCGTTACGGCGCGCGCGACGAACTCGCCGTCGCCTGGACCCGATCCGACGGCACTGCGGGCACCACCCAACGCAACTCCGAAGACGACTGAGCCGCAACGGCATACGGAACCAATCCGCATACGACCAAGGAAGCGAAGGAACCCACATGGCTGCTGGAGATCGCCCCCGCCGGGTCGTCACCGGGCATACCCCCGACGGCGTGTCGGTCGTCGTGTCCGACGGCCCGGTGCCGGTCAGCCGCGCGCTGCCCGACGACGGCGTCTTCTTCCACGAGATCTGGAACACTCAGGACGCGCCGGCGCCGGTGCGGGCCGTCGAGCCGGTCGAACCGACCGAGGCCGACCTCACCGTCCCGCCGCCGCCGCGTGGCACGAAGATCCGGATCAACGAGTTCCTCCCCGGCCACCTCGACGAGCGAGGCCTGCAGTCTCCGGTGCACCGGACCCAGTCGATCGACTACGGCATCGTTCTCGAAGGCGAGATCACCCTGATCCTCGACGACACCGAGGTCACGCTGCGGGCCGGCGATATCGTCGTCCAGCGCGGCACGGACCACGCCTGGGCCAACCGCTCGGACGGCATCACCAAGGTCGCCTTCATCCTCGTCGACGGTCAGTTCGATCCCGTTCTCGCCGAGTCCATCGGTGGCCTGGACGGTCTCATGCACGGCGGCCCCCGCGATTAGGTAAGACACCTCGGCGGTTATACCCGCCCAACCGTCTTACCTACCGGTGGGTACTCACCCGGCCTCGGGGAAGGCCTCCGTGTCGATGTCGCCTGCAGCCGCAGGCGCGTAACGGTTGCCCACGACCGTGCGGTCGTTGAGCAATTTTCCTGCGCGCGCAAGGGTTTCGTCGGAGACCTCGACCTCCGCGGCGGCGAGGTTCTCGTGCAGGTGCTCGACGGAGCGCGTGCCGGGGATGGGTATGACGCACTGATCCTGCGCGAGCAGCCACGCCAGGGCGAGTTGGGCCAGGGTGCAGCCGGCCGCGTCGGCGAGGTCGGTGAGCTGCGCGCGGATGGCGAGGTTCGCGGCATACGCCTTGCCGTGAAAACGCGGCATCGTATGCCGCAGATCGGCTTTCGGCAGATCGGCGAGGACGGGCGGGCTAGCCGTGAGGACGCCCCGGGCGAGCGGAGAGAAGGCGACGAGGGTGATGCCGAGTTCGCGGCATAGGTCCAGCGTCCCCAGCTCCGGGTTGCGGGTCCACAGGCTGTATTCGTTCTGAACGGCCGCGATCGGATGCACCTCGTGCGCCCGCCGGACGGTGGCAGCAGACACCTCGGAAAGCCCGATAGCCCGGATCTTCCCGGCGCTCACGAGCTCCGCCAGCGCACCGACGCTCTCTTCGATCGGCACCTTGGGGTCGAGCCGGTGGAGGTAGTAGAGGTCGATGACGTCGGTGCGCAGCCGGGTCAGGGCTTCGTCGCACAGGCGCCGAATCGACTCCGGCGCACCGTCGATGACGCGTTTGCCGTCCCGGCCGTACATGCCGCATTTGCTCGCCAATGTGATGTCGGCGCGGCGAGAGCCGAGAGTGGCGCCGAGCAGGTCCTCGTTGGCGCCGAACCCATAGAGCGCGGCGGTGTCGAAGTGGTCGACGCCCGCGTCGAGGGCGGCCGCGATCAGGGCAGCACCCTGTTCCGGCGAGGGGATCGGGTGATAGACGTGGCTGAGGTTCATGCACCCCAGGCCGATCGGGGCAACCTCGAATGGCCCCAGCCGGCGGCGGGGTGCGTCGGCGAGCGCCATCAGCCGTGGGCCTCCCGCTGCGGGTCGACTTGTTGCTCGAGATCGCCGAGCACCCGGTAGCAGTCGATGACCTGGGCGATCGAGGAATTCGGCTCGCGGCCCTCGCGAATCGCGGCGACGAACTCCCGGTCCTGTAACTCGATACCGTCCATCGACACGTCGACCTTGCTGACGTCGATCGCCTCGTCCTTGCCGTCGGTGAGGTCGTCGTAGCGGGCGATATAGGTGCCCGTGTCGCCGATGTAGCGGAAGAAGGTGCCGAGCGGGCCGTCGTTGTTGAACGACAACGACAGCGTGCAGATCGCGCCGTTCTCGGCCTTGAGCTGGATGGACATGTCCATGGCGATCCCCAAGTCCGGATGGCTGGGCCCGGCGATGGCGTGGGCTTGCACGATGGGCGAACCCGCCTGGTACGCAAACAGATCGACCGTATGAGCCGCGTGGTGCCAGAGCAGGTGATCGGTCCAGGACCGCGGCTGGCCGAGGGCGTTGAGGTTCTTGCGCCGGAAGAAGTAGGTCTGCACGTCCATCTGCTGGATGTGGAACTCGCCGGCCGCGATCTTGTTGTGCACCCACTGGTGGCTGGGATTGAACCGGCGCGTGTGGCCGACCATCCCCACGAGTCCGCTCTCCTGCTGGACGCGTAGGCACTCCTCGGCATCGGGGAGGGAGTCGGCCAGCGGGATCTCGACCTGCACGTGCTTGCCGGCCCGCAGGCACGCCAGTGTCTGTGAGGCGTGCATGGGCGTCGGAGTCGCGAGGATCACCGCGTCGATGTCGTCCATCGCGAGCACATCGTCGAGGCTCTCGACAGCGCGACCGACACCGTGCTCGGCGGCGAACCCCTGGGCCGACTCCACAGAGCCGCTGATGATGGCAGCCAGCTCGACGCCGTCGATCTTCTTCAGGCCGTTGACGTGCTTGGCGCCGAAGGCGCCGCCACCGGCGAGGGCGATGCGCAAGGGTTGGTCGGTCATCTCACTCCTTCGCCGCAGCGGCAGCCGGCGGCTTGTTGTTGAGGATCAGGTGTCCCACAGCAGTATTGGACGCAGGCACATGGTAGAAGCGGTGGACGACCTCGATCTCGCCGTCGCCCTCGACGTCGGACATGGCGCCGCGGGCGATGAACCACATCACGAGCTCGATGCCCTCGGAGCCGGCCTCCTCGACATACTCCAGGTGCGGCACGTGCGAGAGACCTTCGGGGTCCTCGATGAGCCGGTCGAGGAAGGCGTTGTCCCACTCGCGGTTGATGAGACCGGCGCGCGGGCCCTGCAGTTGGTGACTCATGCCGCCGGTGCCCCAGATCTGCACCTTGATCGGCTTCTCGTAGGACTCGATGGCCTTGCGCAGCGCCTTGCCGAGTTTGAAACAACGCTCACCGGACGGCACCGGATACTGAACCACGTTGACGTGGAAGGGAATCACCTTCACCGGCCACGTGTCGACCTGGCCGAACATCAGCGACATCGGCACGGTCAGGCCGTGGTCGACCTCCATCTCGTTGACGAGCGTGAGGTCGAAGTCGTCACGGATCAGCGAGTGGGCTACGTGCGCGGCGAAGTCCGGGTCACCCTCGATGCCCGGCACCGGGCGCGGGCCGTAGCCCTCGTCGGCCGCGGGGTAGGCAGCGCCGGTGCCGAGGACGAAGGTCGGGATCAGCGACAGGTCGAACGCGGTTGCGTGGTCGTTGTAGACGAGGAAGACGACGTCCGGGAGGTTGTCCTGCTCCCAGGCCTTGGAGAACTCATAGCCGTCGAAAACGGCCTTCCAGTAAGGCTCTTCGGTCTTGCCGAGGTCGAGTGCGGCGCCGATCGCCGGCACGTGCGAGGTGAACACGGCGCCGGTGATCGTCGCATTGCCCACGCTGTCGTCGGCCGCGGCGTCGGCGCGCACGGCGTCGAGCATCGGGTCCTGCTCCTGGGCAGCCGCAATCTCTGCCTCGGTGCGCTCGACCTCCGGGACGGCGACGTCGGCGATCCGGTTGCCCGCGATGGAGCGCCCACCGCCGACCATCATGTCGCGGTATTCCTGCTCGGTCATGCCGGTCATGGAGCCGGCCATCTGCTGGAACGACAGGCCCAAGGTGGCGCCGAACTTCGCCAGGAAGTAGATATTGCCGCCCTCGCGCATCGCTGCGTTCAGGTCGCGGTCGCGCAGCGCCTTCTTCTGCGCGTCCGTCAGCGGCCACTCGTCCATGTAGGCGTCCTCGTCGGCAAGGAACCGCTCCCGGTTCTCCGCCTTCATCAGCGACATACAGAACTGGTTGAGGTGGTAGCCCTTGGCCGACTGCTCCGAGTCGAAGATCGTCGTGCCGGGGACCTTGCGATACTCCTTGTCCAGAGCCATGGTTCAGCCTTCCTCGGGCCAGTAGAGGCGCATCGGGTTGTCGACGAGGAGCTTGCGCTGGGACTCCTCGGCGGTGGCGATCGAGGGGATCCAATCGACGAGCAGCCCGTCGTCGGGCATGTGGTCTTTCAGATTAGGGTGCGGCCAGTCGGTGCCCCACAACACGCGGTCGGGGAATTCCTCGACGACCCGCTTGGCGAAGGGCACGACGTCACGGTATGCCGCCTGCTCGCCCCCGAGTGCCCGCGGGCCGGTCGTGGTGAGCCGCTCGGGGCAGGTGACCTTGCACCAGATGTCGTCGCGGGCGCGCATCAGGTCGAGGAAGCCGGTGAACTCCGGACCGTCGACGTCCGTGGTGACGTCGGGGCGGCCCAGGTGGTCGACGACGAGCGGCACGGGCAGGCCGAGGAAGAAGTCGGCGAGTTCGGGCAACTCCTGGGACTCGAAATAGATGACGATGTGCCAGCCGAGCGGGCCGATCTGATCGGCGACCTGCCGCAGCCCGTCCATCGGCAGGACGTCGACCAGTCGCTTGACGAAGTTGAAGCGGACACCGCGGACGCCGGCGTCGTGCAGGCGTTGCAGTTCGTCCTGCGCCACCCCGGGGCGCACCGTCGCGACCCCGCGGGCCTTGCCCCCCGACGACTGGACCGCGTCGACCATCGCGCTGTTGTCGGCGCCATGGCAGGTGGCCTGCACGATGACGTTACGGGCGAAGCCGAGGTGGTCGCGCAGCGCATACAGCTGCTCTTTGGAGGCATCGCACGGGGTGTATTTGCGTTCCGGCGCAAAGGGAAACTCCTCCCCTGGGCCGAACACGTGACAGTGCGCGTCCACGGCGCCCGCCGGCAGCCGGAAGCGGGGGGTGGACGGGCCGGCATACCAATCAAGCCAGCCCGGGGTCTTCTCGAACTCGGTCTTCTGGGGCGTGCTCACGCGGGCCATTCCTTGTAGGTCAGTCCGGCCTTTTCCAGCGGTTCGCGCATGTTGTAGAGGTCGAGCCCGAGCACGCCCTCACGGAACTTCGCCCGCTTGCTCTCCTCGTTGTCCTCGCGCGTCTTGGCGGCCGCGGCGACCTCGCCGACCCGGTCGCGGGGGACCACGACGACGCCGTCGACGTCGGCGACGACGACATCGCCGGGGTTGACGATCGCGTTGGCGCAGACGATCGGGATATTGACCGATCCCAGCGTCGCCTTGACCGTGCCCTTGGAATTGATCGCGCGGGAGAAGACGGGGAAGTTCATCTTCTCCAGGTCAGCGACATCGCGCACGCCGCCGTCGATGATCAGGCCGCCGCACTCGCGGGCCCGCAGGCTGGAGGCGAGCAGTTCGCCGAAGAACCCGTCCTCCGATTCCGTCGTGCACGCGGCGACCAGGACGTCGCCCGGGCCGACCTGCTCGGTCGCGACGTGGAACATCCAGTTGTCGCCCGGCTGCAGCAGCACGGTCACCGCCGGCCCACAGATCCGCGCGCCGGGGAAGGCGGGGCGGATATAGGGGCGCATCAGGCCGGTGCGGCCCATTGCCTCGTGGATCGTGGCCACGCCGAAGGCGGACAACGCCTTGACGGCGGCCGCATCGGGACGGGGCGTGCCGGTGTAGACCACACCGAGTTCGTTCGGATTCACCGTTGATTCCTTTCTGGCCGTTGCTTGACCACCTTCTCGGTCCCAAGGCACGTGGCGTAACGGCGATTCCGCCAGGGGGAAGCGCTGCCAGACGGCGGCGCGATAGAGGCGAAGGGCGGGGGCACTGTGTGCGCGATGGCCTACCATGTCCCGGTCCGAACTCTCGGACCTGTCGATGGCCCGGCGCCGCCGCTGAAAGGCGCCCCACGATGTGTGAATTCCACTCCGCCACCATCGTCTACGCCTTCACGGCCGCCTGGGAATACCAGTGCTGTGGTACTCCCGTCAGCGTCGGTGACGAACTCACCCTTTGGCACGTCGCCTGGGATGAGGGCCTTCCCGGCAACGACGCCTACCGCCGGGTGCAACCCCTCGATTGGTATGTCGGGCACCACGTCACCTCTGAAGAGGAAGGGGCTGCTGAGGATCTAGTCCGCGTGCTCGCGCTGTGGGAGGCCCATTCCGACCTCGACTTCCGCGCCGGGGACGACGGCTACTACGCAGCGGCGCGCGACAGCGGCCGGCTCGTGCCGATCACGACGATGGTGCCTTTCGACGCGACGTGGGCCGGTGACGATCCACCGACGCCGTCCGCACGACACACCCCGCGAGAACCCCAAGGCTGGATCATGGAGTTGGAGGTCCTCCGCCGCGACGGATGACCCACCCGGCTTTCAGCGCCCTCGCGCCGTCAAGGTGGCGTCGAGGCGGGGATAGGCACGACGCGCGTTCGCCTCATACACGGCGGTGCGCTGCTCATCGGTGAGATTCGGCGTCGCGTCGACGTAGCCCTTGGTGTCGTCGAAGTAGTGCCCGGTGCGCGAGTCGATGCCGCGGACGGCGCCGATCATCTCGCTGGCGAAGAGGATCGACTCGCTGGGGATGACGCTCGTCAGCAGGTCGATTCCGGGCTGGTGATAGACGCAGGTGTCGAAGAAGACGTTGCCCAGCAATGCTTCCACGTGGTCGGGCTTCTTCATCATGTCGGCAAGGCCGCGGAAGCGCCCCCAGTGGTAGGGCGCGGCGCCGCCGCCATGCGGGATGATCAGCCTCAGATCGGGGAAGTCGGCGAAGAGGTCGCCCTGGACCAGTTGCATGAAGGCCGTCGTGTCGGCGTTGAGGTAGTGCGCGCCGGTGGTGTGGAAGGCGGCGTTGCACGACGTCGAGACGTGGACCATCGCGGGGACATCGAGCTCGCTGAGCACCTCGTAGATCGGGTACCACTGCGTGTCGGTGATGGGCGGGTTGTCCCAGTGGCCGCCGGAGGGATCGGGGTTGAGGTTGACGACGACGGCGCCGAGCTCCTCGACGGCGCGGCGCAGCTCGGGGATCACCGTGGCGGGGTCGACGCCCGGCGACTGCGGCAGCATCGCGCCCATGGCGAAGCGGTCGGGGAAGAGCGTCGCGACGCGGTGGCACAGGTCGTTGCAGATCCGGCTCCACGTGTCGGAGACGGCGTAGTCGCCGATGTGGTGGGCCATGAAGCTGGCGCGCGGGCTGAAGACCGTCAGGTCGCTGCCGCGTTCGTCCATCAGCCGCAGCTGGTTGGTCTCGATGCTCTCGCGGATGTCGTCGTCGGAGATGACGAGATCCTCCGGCCGGGGAGCGTTGGCCGGATCACCGATCGCGGCGATCTGGCGATTGCGCCACTCCTCCAGCTGCGGCGGGGCGGTGGTGTAGTGGCCGTGGGCGTCGATGATCACCGTCCCAGGGTGGCAGCCAGGCCGGTTCGCCGTCAGGAGGTCTTTCCGTCAGGCGGAAGCTGGCGTCTGGGGCGGCTCCTCGGTGGGCGAGCCAGCCGAGCGAGCCTCGATCTGCGCCAACAGCGGGTCGCGCAATCCGACCGTGTCGGTCGCCCAGAAGGCCTCGCAATAGACGAGAGACCCGACCATCCACGCCTGCCACGAGGGCAGCAGGGCGACCTGGAAGGCGCGGTCGGGAATCCGCGGCGACGGCCGGGAGAATCCGACCTCGGACGCGCGCCGAAACCCGCGCTCGCCGTAGTAGTCCCAGCCGCCTTCGAGGAAGACGGCCGGATCTCCCAATCGCTCCGCTTCGGCGATGGCGGCAGCGACCAGGGCGGTGCCGATGCCCTGTCCCTGCCGGTCGGGGGCAACGGACAGCGGGCTCAGCACCAGCACATCGACCAGGCGCTCGCGGGCGTCGATCCACGACCGATTGAGCTGGACGTGACCGACGATGCGATCGTCCTCGGTGGCGACGAGCGAGGCACGGACGGCATCAGTGCGTTCGAGCATCTCCAACACCCGCGCCACCGGGCCGTCCTCGCCTTCCTCGAAGGCCGAGCGGGTCACGGACGCGATCTGATCGCGATCTGCCGACGTGGCGTGACGCAGCTGCATACCAGTGACCCTAGCGAGCGGGTTCGCCTGTGCGCCAAGGGTTATCCGGCGTTGCCGAGGAGTTCGTCGGCAGCCTCGAGGAGGGCCGGGCCGTACCACGTGATGAGCCGCCCGGAGATCAGCCGGGTCGGAATGCGGGAGAACGCCTCGGGGCCGTCGTCTTGGCTGAAGACATAGGGCTCGTCGGGCAGCAGCGCGAGATCGGCCAGCCCGGGGTCGTCCATCTCGGCGAGGTCCGCGTGCGGATAGCGGCCGGGGGAGGGCGAGCACACGGCATACCCGGCTCGGGCCAACAGGTCGGCGGTGAAGGTCGGCGTGCCGACGACCATCCACGGGTCCCTCCAGATCGGGACGACGACCCGGGTATGCGCTGCCGGCACCGTCACCGGCCAGCGCGCCTCAGCCTCGGAGAGCCATGGCGGATCTTGTTGCAGCCCAATGACTTCGGTGAACAGTCGGCACATCGAAGCGAAGGCGTCCGGCACCGTCTCGATGCGGGTGACCCACACCGGCACCCCGCGCTCGCGCAGCCTCCGGACATCGAGCTCGCGGTTTTCCTCCATATTGGCGACCACGAGGTCCGGCGCGAGCGCGGCGATGGCGTCGAGGTCGGGGTTCTTCGTGCCGCGCACGCGAGCCACATCCAGGCCGGCGGGGCGAGTGCACCAGTCCGTCGCACCCACCAGCAGGTCGGGACACGAGGCCGCCAGCGCCTCGGTGAGCGAGGGCACGAGGGAGACCACGCGGCATACCCGCTCCGGCACCGGCACGGGCGCGCCGAGGTCATCGAGGGGAATCGGCACGTCCTCACGGTATGCGGCGTCGCTTCCGCTCCGCGGAAGGGCAGGGCCCGGCGTGGCCCACGGCTCATACGGTGTGCCCATGGCAGTGGATGCGAATCACCCGGTCCTCGGGTTGTCCTCGATGGCGACGAAGGCCGTGCTCACGGCGCTGACCGCTCCGGGCGTGCTCGACGCGCCGTCGACACGGTTCGAGTCCGGCGGTGGCGTCGCGATCGCCCAGCGGATTCGTGAGGGCGAGGTCGCCGATATCGCCGTGCTGGCGTCCGGAGCCATCGACAAACTCGTTGCCGAGGGGCTGCTCGACGCCGGGACGATTCGCCCGGTCTTCTGCTCCGAAGGCGTGATCGCGGTGCCGGAAGGCGCTGTGGCACCAAACATTTCGAGCGTGGCGACCGTCCAGGAGGTCTTCGCCGCGGCCGAGGGGATCGGCTACTCCACCGGCCCCAGCGGCGACGCGCTGCTCGCCCTCATCGACGACTGGGGGCTGCGCGACAGCATCGGCGCGCGGCTGGTGCAGGCGCCTCCCGGAGTGCCCGTCGCAAGCCTCATCGCCGAACATCGGGTGGCGATCGGGGTCCAGCAGCGCAGCGAACTCGCGGACCGTGCGGGCGTGCGCATCGTGGGCGGTATGCCGCCCGGCGCGGAGATGTCGACCACGTTCAGCGGGGCGGTGCTCACAGCCTCCCCGCGGCCCGAGGACGCGGACCGGGTGCTGGCTGCGCTCGCCGGCCCGACGGCATACGAAACCATCCGTCGCCACCACCTGCAGCCCGCGACCGACCTGTAGTCAGCCGCCATCGATGCTCGCGAAGTAGTCGAGTGTCGCTCGGGAGGTGCTGATCAGCGGCCGCAGCGAGGCGTCGCCGGCGACGACGCCGTCGGGCAGATCGGCGGCGCAACTCGCGGCCGATGCCCGCGGCGGCGACCTTGAGCACCTCGACGACGCGTTGCACGGGGGCGTCGTCGTTGGGCACCACGACACTGAGGGCGGCATAGACCGATCCGAGGGGGCCGAGCACCGGCACCGCGACGCCACGGGAGTCGGGATGGATATGCCCGTCCAGCGCGGCATACCCGCGCCTGCGCACCGTGGCGAGCAGATCGCGCAGCGCCCGGGCATCGGGCAGCGCGTGCGTCGGCTGCGGCCAGCCGGCGCGCACGACGTCCTCGAAGGCGCTTTCGTCGGCGTGGGCGAGCAGCACGACGCCACTCGAGCTCAGCGGCATCGGCAGGCGACCGCCGATCAGCGTGGCGTTGACGACGGGCGTCGGGGTCGGAGAGCCGGTCGATGAACAGGACATCGGTGCCGCTGCGGACGCCGAGCTGGGTGTGCTGGCGCACGCGCGCCTGGACGGCCTGCATCCACGGGCGGGCCAGCTCACGCAGGCCGAGCGCACCCGGCGTGCGAGAAGCGAAATCCCACAACCGAATTCCGAGCCGGAAGCTGCGGTCGGGCAGCCGCTCGAGCAGTCCTTAGTGGGTGAGTTCCGCGACCAGGCGGTGGGTGGAGGAGAGCGGCAACCCGGCGACCTGCGCGATCTCGCTGAGTGTCAGGAAGGGCCGGCGCGCATCCAAGGCGTCCACGGTGCCGCGCCGACATGGCCTATGTCGACGACCTCGCCGCCTATCCGGACAAGGTCACGGTCAACTGCTCCGACACCGACGGCCGCGTCGCCCTCGACCGCTGGCGTCCTGACGACCCGCGAGTGCGCGTATACGCCTGCGGCCCAGAGCGATTGCTCGACGACGTCTCGGTGTGGGGTGCCGTGACCGGCGGCTTCCCGCCCAAGATCGAGCGCTTCGTCGCCGCCACCGCAGACGCCGGGCGCCCGCGCGCAGCCTTCGAGGTCCGGGCTGCGCGGTCCGACGTCACGACCACCGTGGCTCCTCACGAGACGATCGTCGCCGCCCCCCGTCGGGCCGGCGTCGAGGTGATCACCTCCTGCGCCCAGGGCGTCTGCGGCACGTGCGAGACCGAGGTCCTCGAGGGCGAACCGGACCACCGCGACTCCCTCCTCGACGACAGCGAACGCGAGATCGCCCGTTGCCTCTTCCCATGCGTCTCCCGCAGCCGCAGCGAGCGACTCGTCCTCGACCTCTGACCCGCGGCATGCCCGAAAGAACCCCACATGACCACCGCGATCGCCTTCTGCGAGAGCGATATCGACCCATTCGACGAGGAATTCCTCGCCGATCCGTTGCCCCGCCTGGCATAGCTGCGCGACCTCGGGCCAGTCGTCTATCTGAGCCGGTATGACGCGCATGCCGTCGCGCGGTATGCGGACGTCCATCGCTCGCTGACCGACTGGCAGTCGCTGCAGTCGGGGGCCGGAGTCGGCTTGTCGAACTTCAACCACGAGGAGCCGTGGCGGCCACCGAGCCTGCTGCTCGAGGCCGACCCGCCCAGGCACGACGCGCCCTGGCACGTGCTGCAGCAGATCCTCTCCCCCGACGCCTGCGGGCCCTCTCAGACAGGTGGCGCTCGAATGCCGAGCAGGTCGTCGACGACGTCCCGGGCCGAGGAGATGAATTCGACGCCGTGACCGAAATCGCCGAGGTCTTCCCACTCCGGGTCTTCCCCGATGCCGTCGGTCTCGCACGCCCAAGCCCCGCTCATGGTGCGATCGCTGCTGGCCGCCGGTGTGGACACCACGGTCACGGGCATCGCCGCCGAACACCTTGCGCGGGTATGAGGCGCTACCCGTCCGCGTCGCCCGCGCGTGATCCTTCCCCATCCACTCTCGATGGGGTGGGGTCTCGCCCCGGACACTCAGCTCTTGCTGGGCCAGCCGGTGTACTGCTCGGCCAGGTAGGTGCGGCCGGCGCGAGTGTTCACGACATTGTCGAGTTCACCCAGCTGCCGCATGAGGTCGAATTCCAGCCCGCCGGGGGCGGCGTGCAGCATCTGGGTCATCCAATAGGAGAAGTTCTGCGCCCGCCAGACGCGGCCGAGAGCGCGCGGCTCGTAATCCGCCAGCGCCGCTTCACCATCGGAGCCCAGGGCGCGGGTCAGCACGTCCGCCAGGATCTTCACGTCGTGCAGGGCCAGGTTGAGACCGCGTGCGCCGGTCGGGGGCACGGTGTGCGCGGCGTCGCCGGCGAGGAGGAGCGAACCCCACCGCATCGGCTGCTGCACGAAGGAGCGGAAGCGCAGGACGACCTTCTCGGTGATGGGGCCCTCCTTGAGGGAGAAACCGTCACCGCCGGCCACGCGCGCCTGCAGGGTCTCCCAGATCCGCTCGTCGCTCCAAGCGTTGATGTCCTCTTCGGGGTCGCACTGGAAATACATGCGCTGCAACGCTTCCGTGCGCTGACTGATCAGGGCGAAGCCGTGCTCGGAGTGGGCATAGACCAGCTCGGGGGCGCTCATCGGCGCCTCGGTCATGAGGCCGAACCACGCGAACGGGTATTCGCGGAAGAACTGGCGCCTCTCCGCCTCGGGGATCAAGTAGCGGCACATGCTGCGGGAGCCGTCGGCTCCGACGACATAGCGGGCCTGCACCTCGGTGCGGTTGCCCTCAGCGCCGGTGAAGGACATGGTCGGCCGTTCGGTGGTCTCGCCGGCGACCGCAGGGTCGGTGACGCCGAAGTGGACCCGGCCGCCGTCCCGAGCCCGCGCGTCGGCCAGGTCGATGAACACGTCGGTCTGCGGATAGAGCCACACCGATTGGCCGACCAGTTCCTTGAAGTTGATGTGGTGGCTCTGGCCGCCGAAGCGCAGATAAGTGCCCTCGTGCTCGTAGCCGTCGCGCAGGATCCGATCGCTCACGCCCGTCTCGACCAGGTCCCGCGCCGCGTCCGCCTCGAGAATGCCGGCCCGGTGGGTCGTTTCGATCTCCTCGCGGGTGCGCGTGTCGATGTTGACCACGTCGATACCCGCCCGGTCGAGCCAGTGCGCGAGCATCAGGCCGGCTGGGCCGGCACCGACGATGGCGACCTCCGCCGTCTCGGTGCTGTCGACGGGAGTGGGGACGCTTGCGTCGGTCATGCCTGGCTCCTTTGCCGAGGGGATTTCCTGCCGTTGCGACCACTGTGCCCGCGCGGCATACGACCCGGCGACGCCACTCCCGTCAGACGGAATCATGACCAGAAGGCGTCGGTCAGGGTGTCCCGGCCCGTTCCCCCAGCGTGCGGGACACCCCTCGCGCCGCCGACACGACGGGGTGGCGCAGATGACGCACGGCGGCGCTCGTCGCCCCGGCGACGATGATGCCGAGGGCGGCCTCGACGTCGCCTCTCTCGCCGATCCGCACCGGGGCGGCGACCCCGACGGTGCTGTCCTGGAACTGCCGGTCGTTGACGGCGAACGTGGCTCGCCGGACCTGGGCCAGCATGGAGCGCAGAGTGCGCGCATCGGTGACGGTATGCGGTGTGTGCCGGTCCATCGGTCCGGCCAGGACCGCGTCGCGAATCTCGCTGGGGGCGTATGCGAGCAGCACCATCCCCATCGCGGTGCCGAGGAGGGGAAAGCGCAGCCCGACCATGGTGCGCAACTCCACCGACCGGTGTCCGGCGATGCGCTCGACGAAGACCATCTCGGTGCCCTCACGCACCGCGAGTTGGATGTTCTCGTGGGTCGCCTCGTAAAGATCCTGCATGAACGGGAGCGCCGCCTCCCGCAGGATCTGTCCACGCGGGCAGACCGATCCCACTTCCCACAATCGCAACCCGATATGCCAGTCGCCGTCCGCGGTCCGCTCGAGCGCGCCCCAGGCGGCGAGTTCACTGACGATGCGGTGGGTCGTGCTCAGGGCCAGCCCTGTGCGCTTGGCGATCTGGCTCAGGGATTGGCTGGGCCGTTCTCGCGTGAACGTGCCAAGCACGGCCAGGGTCTTGCCCGCTGCCGTCAGCTGATCCGCCACCCGGTCAGTGTGGCATCCGTACCTGGTAACGGTGGTTGCGTTGGCCGAGCATGGTCCGGGCCGGTCATCATTGCGATGACCGGCCCGGCTCGTCGCATCCGTCAGTTGGCCGCGCGAACAAACGCCTCCAAGCTCGCTTCGACTCCAGCACTCACGGTGGCCGGCCCGCCGAGGATGACGATCCTTTGCGGCTTCAGCCGGTTGAGCTCGGTCTCGATCGACGGCGGAATGTCGTCGCTCTTGACCAGCAGCATCGGGCCGGGGGTGGCGCCGGCAATCGGTGACCCGGACAGCGCGTCGGTGAAGATCAATCCAGATGCGATGAACGCGGTCCGCACCCCGGGCCGGAAAGACTTGGCGCTGATCTTGGCGGAGGCCTCGTAGCGGTCAAGGCCGTCCCAGCGGTCCACCACACCGTTGGTAAATCTCTTCAGCTGCTGTTGCACAGCGTCCGTGACCGTCGCGGGCCCACCGAGGACCACGATCTCCTTGGGCTTGAGCCGAGTCAACTCGGCCGCGATGGCCGGCGGGATTTCATCAGTCTCGACCAAGAGCATTGGGCCGGGCGTCTTACCCGCGATCGGCGACCCGGATAGCGCGTCGGTGAAGATAAGTCCCGATGCCACGAACGCTGTTTCGACGCCAGGGTCAAAGGTGTTCGCGCTGATGTCCGCAGACGCTTCGTAGCGATCGGAGCCGTCCCAGCGTCGTACCGCCCCCGTCGTCAAGGACTCGAGTTGCGACTCCACGCGAGGAGAAATCGTGTTCGAGCCGCCGAGGACGATGATCTCCTTAGGCTGCAACCGGACTAGTTCGTCCCTGATCGCACTCGGGATTTCGTCGGTCTTGACCAGGAGCATGGGGCCAGGGGTCTTGCCGGCGACCGCAGAGCCAGATAAGGCGTCGGTGAAGATCAATCCGGAAGCCACGAACGCGCGCCGGACACCAGGGTCGAACGACTCTGCGCTGATGTCGGCTGATGCCTCATAGCGGTCGGCTCCTGCCCACCGCACGACCTTGTCGGGCGCGGCCTGCACCGTGAAGGTGACGGAGTCGCTGTCTGTGGAATTGTCCGCGAAGGTTGCGGTGGCCGTTGCCGTATAAGTGCCCGCTGTGAGCCCGGGCAGGACGGCGTCGAAGTTGCCGAGGGTGTCGATGCTGGCGTTCACATCGCTTCCAACACCGGAGACGACGACGCTCTTGAGGTCATTGGGCTGGGATCCGGTCAGCCCACTCAGGAGATCTGACGGATCCACCACGACATTGCACGACTCGCCGGTCGCGGCAGCGATCTCGGCTAGTGGTTCACCCGCGTTGCACGCGTCGGAGCCAGCGCCGCGACCGATCGCGAAGGTTCGTACTTTCGCGCCGGACGCCGCCAGTCGGCTCAGGGTCGCACGGGACACCGCTGAGTAGCCGTCGGAGAGGAAGAAGACCCACTTGTTGCCGGTGACGCTGCCGAGCGAGTCCAGCGTCTTGTCGACGGCGGCATTGAAGTCGGTGCCGTATCCGACGTCCTGGGACGTGTATTCGCCGATCTCCCCGGCCGTCAAGGAACCAGTGACGACATCGACGTTCGTCGCGCCACCTTCGCTTGCCTGCGGGGCCACGAACCCTTCGCCGGCCGTGCTCATCCTGGCGACGGCGGCCTGGTCGCCGAATCCGACGACACCGACCCGGACGCCGTTGTTAGCGTCGGGTAGCTGACCGAGGTCGTCGTTCAGGGCCTGGATGCCCGCGATCTCACAATCGAGCACGTCGCCCCGAATACCGTCGCCATTCAGGTCATCGGTGGAGTTGGCGATCCCATCACCCGAGCAGTCCATGCCGGACGGCGTGGTGGTGGACCCGGAAAGGTCCGTGGTGAAGACGACATAGTCCTTCGCGCGCGGCGAACTGCTCCCCGCGGTGCCGGTGATGTGCAGATCACCTTCGGGCACAGTCGCACCATCTGCTGGGTTGGTGATGCTGACGCCGGGCGGTGCTGCGTGTGCGGCGGTTGACTGGCCCGACACGCCCAGCACGGCCAGGCTCAATGCGGTGATTGACGCGAGGTACGCTCTCACGATTCCTCCCTCTTTCTTTCCCGAAGAAGCGACCCGGAAGCGAATGCCCGAGGGCCCGGCGAGTTCTCATCGGATCGCCCACCATGACACGACCGGGGCGAAAGGATCCTCCCACCGAACCGGCGATCGGGGAAACCCCCAGACGCGTCCCCTTCTCGGGGGGCCGAAAAACTCGTCCCGCCGGCCCTGCGACTAGGCCTCGGAGCGCCCGTTTCCGTTAACTCGCCGTCCCCAGCCAGCGCAAACCCGTCTCCTGCTCGGCCGCCGTGCTGCGGCCAACAAGGTCGGCCAGGATCTTCTCGATCCGGCCGCCGACGAGCGGCACGGATACCTTGACGTTGAGTTCGACGACCTCGAGGGTGCCTTTGCCTTCGGGGCTGAGGGTGATGGTGCCCTTCATGGTGGCGGGTTTGCCGGGGGTCTTGATCTCCAGGGACGCCGACGATTCGTCCGGCCATTCCTCGATCTGGATCGCGCGGGAGGTCTCTCCGACAACGGGTTTGGCGAAGGACGGGACGCCCTGGGTCGGCTGCACCTGGTCGATGCGCACGCTCAATCCCGTCCCATTGGAGGTGATGTCGACATCCGCCGAGATGACGTCCTGGTCGACACAAACCTGTTCGCGGAACCCCGGGTCGGCGAGCATCGCATAGACCGCTGCGGGCGGAACGGGATAGCGCATCTCGGTGCGGAACTGCATACCCTCCACTGTGCCGCCCCGCGCGCACTTTCGCAGGCCCGGCCGGACGTGATCTAGTGGACATGTGAGTGAACCCCCGGCACGGGTGCCGATCCCTGTCCACGACCAGACCTGGCTGTTCATGGACAAGCCCAACAACCTGATGTACATCAACGCGCTGCTCTGGATGCGCTCGACGCCCGACTTCGCGGACCTCGTCGAGGTGATCGAGGAGCGGGTCGTCGGCAAGCATCCGGTGATGGGCTGCCGGGCGGTGCAGGACGGCGGCGCCTGGTTCTGGGAGCCCGACCCCGACTTCGACATCTCTCGGCACGTCACGCAGCGCCGGATGCCGAAGGGCAGCACGAAGGCCGATGTGCAAGACCACCTGTCGACGTGCTTCGGCACCCCGTTCCCGTCCGGGCGGCCGTTGTGGAGCATGGAACTGCTCACCGGCATCGGCGACGGCCACGAGTCGGTGCTGTTCATCCGGATCCACCACGGCATCACCGACGGCATCCGCTCGACGCAGCTGCTGCTGAACATGTGCGACCACGACGCCGGCGAGCACAGTGTCGCCCGGGTCGGCGACCGGCACGCGCCAGGTGGCCCGCTCGATCTGTTCGAGTTCGTCGGCCGGCACGTCGTGCACGACGCCGGCGACCTGGCGCGCGCGACGAGCCCGGTCGGGGCGCCGGACGCCATGAAACAGCTCACGCGGCTCCCGCACGCGGTCAGCGAGACCGCCCGCCGGGTGATCCGGCGCCCCGGGACCATCCGCCAGGTGCCGGGTGAGGTCGTCGAGGGGCTGGCCTCCTTCACCGCCGAGGACAACACCATCGTCAACACCAGCCGCGCCGTCTTCCGGCTGGTCTTCGAGCCGCGCAGTCCCAAACTCGCCTGGTCCGGCACGCCTGGCCTGGAGAAGAAAGTGGGCTGGGTCGACGACATCCCCCTCGATGAGGTCAAGGCCCTGGCACACGACCGGCACGCGACCGTCAACGACGTGCTCATGAGCAGCGTCTCCCGCGCCCTGACGACCTATCTGGCCGAAGAGGGCACCCCCGTGACCGGCGGCGCTCTCAACTGGCTCGTGCCGATCTCCTTGGCCCCCCTCGACGCCGAGTTGCCGCCCGACCTCGGCAACCACTTCAGCCTCGTGATGTTCCGGATGCCGGTCGGGATCAACGACCCGATCGATGCCCTGCGCGCCACCCGCTCGATGATGAACCGGACCAAGCATTCGCTCGAGCCGCACGTCGCCTACACCATCCTGCAGACGTTGGCGCTCGGCCCCCGGATGTTGTCAGCCGGTGTCCGCAACTATCTCGCCGACAAGTGCGTCGGCCAGCTGACCAATGTGCCGGGCCCGCAATCACCGCTCAACCTCGCCGGGGCGCGCGTGGAGTCGGTCCTCGGGTGGGTGCCCCTCTCCGGGGATCAGACCCTCGGTCTGTGCATCTTCACGTATGCCGGGCGCATCGGCATCGGGATCAGCGCCGACGCCGCCTTGGTCCGCGACCCGCAACGGATCGCCGACCTGGTCGCCGAGTCGCTCGACGATCTCACCAACGGCTCCCTGGCCGGCCGGTACTAGGCACCGTCGCCGGGGTCGGTCACGGCGAGCACCCAGTCGCACCAGGCGATGTTCTCCTCCTCGAAGGCGATGCCTCGCGCGAGCGTGAGATAGGGGCCGAGGCGCCGGGCTTGCCGCAGGTATGCCGCCTCGTCCCGCCCGTCGAGCATGGCGGCGCGGCGGCGAAGATAGCGTGCAAGTTTCTTATGTGACGCATCACGTTTCGCCGTGATGGCCGCTCGGACGGTGTCCTCGCTGCCGTGGTCGATCGCCTCGACCTGGACCAGGAGTTCGTCACGGATGGCGGTGGGCTTCGGTGTCCGGGTCGTCATCTCGCGCAGCGCCGTCCAGCCGGCCTCGGTCAGGGCGAAGACGCGCTTGTTCGGCCGGCGCTCCTGCTCGACGACGCGTGCCGACACCAATCCCTCGGCAGCCATCTTGTCCAGCTCGCGGTAGAGCTGCTGGGCGGTGGCCGTCCAATAGTTCGCGACCGTGACGTCGAAGGACTTGGCCAGGTCATAGCCCGACGACTCGCCATTGGCCAGAGTCACCAGGATCGCGTCCTGCAGTGCCACCCGATCAGCCCTCGCCGCTGCGGCCGATGGCCATCGCGGACAGGGCGTCGGCCTTGATCTGATCGAACCGGGCTCCCATGTGCGCCATCAGGGCCTGGGTCGCCTTGAAGGGGCGGGTCATCACCATGAAGTCGGCGATCTTTCCCTCCTCGTTCATGACGAGGAAGTCGCACCCGGTGATGTCGAGACCGTCGACTTTCGCCTGGAAGATCAGGGCGTGGTTCGGACCGTCGGACAGCTCGCGCACGTAGTGGAAGTCCTCGAAGACCTCGATGACGTGGCGCAGGATGGCCGCGGTGATCGCCTTGCCCGGGTAGGGCGTGTGCACCACCGGGCTGCGGAAGACGATGTCGTCGGCGAGCAGCGCCTCGACCGCGTCCAGGTCGCGGCTCTCGACGGCCTCTCGGAAGGTTTTCATGGTGAAACTCCTTGTCCTGGTGCCTATCTCAGATCTCGGCCGCGACGCGAGTGCCCTGATCGATGGCGCGTTTGGCGTCGAGTTCGGCGGCGACGTCGGCGCCGCCGATGAGGTGGGTGGTCACACCGGCCGCGGCCAGTTCGTCATACAGCCGGCGGTTGGGTTCCTGCCCGGTGCACAGGACGACGTTGTCGACATCGAGCACGTGCTCATGCCCCATGACCGTGAAGTGCAGGCCGGCGTCGTCGACGCGGTCGTATGTCGCGCCGGGGATCATCTCCACGCCGCGGTTCTTCAGTTCCGTCCGGTGGATCCAGCCCGTTGTCTTGCCGAGATTGGCGCCCACCTTGGAACCCTTGCGCTGCAGCAGTGTCACCTTCCGGGGGGAGGTATGCCGCGCCGGCTCGGTGAGCCCGCCGGGCGTCAGGTGGTCCGCATCGACACCCCATGCGGCGAGGAAGGCGGGAATGTCCCGGCTGGTGTCGGCGCCGGAGTCGGTGAGGTACTCGGCGACGTCGAATCCGATGCCGCCGGCGCCGAGGATGGCGACCTTCTCGCCGACGGGCGCCTTGCCGGCCAGCACGTCGAGATAGCCGAGGACCTTCGGGTGGTCGACTCCCTGCAGGTCCGGGACGCGCGGCGTGACCCCGGTCGCGATGACGACCTCGTCGTATTCCGCAAGGTCGGCCGCGCTGGCCATGGCGCCCAGGCGCACGTCGACCCTCAGCGCTTCCAGCCGGTTGCGGAAATAGCGGATCGTTTCGTCGAACTCCTGCTTGCCCGGCACCTCCCGCGCGACATTGAGCTGCCCGCCGATCCGGTCGGCCGCGTCATACAGGGTCACCGCGTGACCCCGCGCGGCCGCCGTCGTCGCGGCGGCCAACCCGGCCGGGCCCGCGCCGACGACCGCCACGCGCTTGCGCAATCGTGTTGGCGCCAAGGTCAATTCGGTCTCGTGGCAGGCGCGCGGATTGACCAGGCAGGAGGTGATCTTCATGGCGAAGGTGTGGTCGAGGCAGGCCTGGTTGCAGCCGATGCACGTGTTGATCGTCTCGGGCGCACCGGCGGCAGTCTTGGCGACGAAGTCGGGGTCGGCGAGCAGCGGGCGCGCCATCGAGACCAGGTCGGCATACCCGCCCGCGAGCAGTTCTTCGGCGCGTTCGGGTGTGTTGATCCGGTTCGTCGTGACCAGCGGCACCGATACCGAACCCATGAGCTTCTTCGTGACCCACGCGAAGGCACCTCGCGGGACTGGGGTGGCGATGGTGGGGATGCGCGCCTCGTGCCAGCCGATGCCCGTGTTGATGATCGTGACGCCTGCGGCCTCGATCTCCTTGCCGAGCCGCACGACCTCCTCGAAAGTCGAACCGCCCGGCACCAGGTCGAGCATCGAGAGCCGGAAGATGATGATGAAGTCTTCGCCCACCGCTGCGCGGACGGCCTTGACGATCTCGACGGGCAGCCGCATCCGGTTCTCGTAGGAGCCGCCCCACTCGTCCGTGCGTTTGTTGGTCTCGGCGGCGATGAACTCGTTGATGAAGTAGCCCTCCGATGCCATGATCTCCACGCCGGCGTAGCCGGCCTCCCGGGCCAGCTGCGCGCACCGGGCGTAGTCGCGGATCGTCTGCTCGATCTCCGCGCCGGTCAGTTCGTGCGGCGGGAAGGGGCTGATCGGCGCCTGAATCGGGCTGGGCCCCACCAGATCCGGGTGATAGGCATAGCGGCCGAAGTGCAGGATCTGCATGGCGATCTTGCCGCCCTCGGCGTGCACCGCCGCGGTGATGAGGCGGTGTTTCTCGGCCTCGTCCGGCGTGGTCAGCATGGCCCCGCCCGGGTAGGGACGCCCTGCTTCGTTGGGGGAGATGCCGCCGGTGACGATGAGCCCGACGCCACCTCGGGCCCGCTCGGCATAGAAGGCCGCCATCCTCTCGAATCCGCCAGGAGCCTCCTCCAGGCCCACGTGCATCGACCCCATGATCACCCGATTGGGGAGGCTGGTGAAGCCCAGGTCGAGCGGGGCGAGGAGGTGGGGGTAGGCCGTCGAGCTAGTCATGTTTGCCAGTATGCAACAAATTTAATATTCAGGGCCAGAGGGTGGCCACTATGGCCTGTGCCACTGCCGCCATACCCTGATGTGGTGGCCTATTTCGAGCGCACCGGACCGACGAGCTTCTGCGCGACCGACCATGTCAGCGGCGCGTGGGAGGTCAGCGAGCAGCACATCGCCCCGTCGCTGGGGCTGATCGCGCATTGCATCGAACGGGACCGGGACGCTCGGCGCAACGACGGCCTTGTCATCGGCCGCCTCTCCTACGACATCCTCGGCACGGTGCCCGTCGCCGATGTCGAGGTGGAGACCCGCGTGCTGCGCCCCGGTCGCACCATCGAACTGGCCGAGGCAACGATGACCCACGCCGGCCGCGCGATCGTCGTCGCGCGAGCCTGGCTGATGGCGACCCGCGACACGAGCTCGGTGGCGGCGAGCCCGCTGCCCGGCATACCCGGGCCTGACCAGACGCCGGTGTGGCCCGCGAGCGAGGTGTGGCCCGGTGGCTTCATCAAGTCGGTGGAGGTGCGGCGCGCCCAGGATGAGCCGGGCCGCGCCCACTTCTGGGTCCGCACCGGCCTGCCGCTCGTCGACGGTGAGGAGGTCAGCCCACTCGCTCGCGTTGCGGGTTTGCTGGACATCTCCAACGGCATGACGGTGCGTCACGACCCGCGCCAGGTTGCCTTCCCCAATGTCGACCTCACCGCGCACTTCTTCGCCGACCCCGATCCGGACTGGATCGGCTTCGACACCTCAGTCTCTTTCGGCGCCAGCGGAATCGGCGTGACGACGAGTGTCCTGCACGCACCGGCCGGCCCGATCGGCGTCAGCTCGCAGTTCCTGACGGTGCGCCCGCTGGGCTGAGACTGTCGGCGATTCCGGCGAGCACCTCGGCGAGCGCTTCCGGCGCGCTGAACATCGGCCAGTGCCCCGAGTCGATGTCGACGAGGGTCGGCGCCTGGGCGGCCAGTTCCGGGACCTCGCCGCTGTCCATCCACTCCTGTGCCTGCTTGGGACTGAACTCCGGGCAGATGAGGAATGTGGGGACGGTATGCCGTCGCTCGTCGCCGTAGGTGACCACGGCCGTCGCGACTCCCTCCGGCACCGGCACCGCGCGCACCTCGATCTCCGCCTTCATTTCCGCGCTCAGGTCGCCGGAGTCGGGGCCCTCGAACGGTTCCCACCCGGGGAATGCCATGCCGCCGTTCTCCATGGGGAAGAACGCCGCATACTGATCGCCGGCCGTGCTGGGGAATCCGCCGATGAGGGCGATCGCGGCCACGGCGTCGGGACGCCGGTCCGCCGTGAGGCCCGCGAGCGTACAGGCGGCCGAGTGGCCGACGACGAGCGGCGGGTCGGCCGCGGCATCGACCTTGGCAAGGATCGCCTCGAGCTGATCGTCGAGGGTGGCTGTGGGGTTGCCGTCGCCCTGACCCGGCAGGGTCACGGGCACGCCGCGGTGGCCGCGGGCCTCGAGCCCCGGAAGCACCGCGTCCCAGGCGCGACCGTCGAGCCACAGTCCGCCGGCGAGAATGATGTCCATGGTCGGTCCTTCTCCGTCGTTGAGGTGATGACGTCGACGACCCTAGAGACGATTCCGGACAGAAACGTTCCGCATTGTCCGTAACCTGGTGGGTATGCCGTCCGCCAACCCCACCGCACGCGCGCTGCGCGCGCTGGACGCGATCTCCTCCCGCCCGGGCATCACGGCAACCGAACTCGGTGCCGCGCTGGACGTGACCGAGCGCGCCGCCCGCCGCTACGTGCAGACCCTCCGCGACGCCGATATCCCTATCGAGTCGGTGCGCGGCCCTTACGGCGGCTACCGACTGGGGCGCGGATTGCGGCTTCCCCCACTGGTTTTCAGTGCCACCGAAGCGCTCGGCCTCGTCATGGCCACCCTCGACGGACACCATGCGGCCGCCGATCCCGACGACCCTGTCGGTTCGGCGCTGGGCAAGATCATCCGGGCGCTGCCCGAGGCCGTCGGCCGGCCGGCGGCCACGATGCGCGCCAATGCCGTCGCCGCCCCCGACCGGCACCGGCCCCGGCCCGACCCGGCGATCACGGCGGCCCTCGTGGCAGCCGTGGCCGCCTCCCAGCGCGTCACGGTGGACTATCACGCGCGGCCGGATCGTTCCTGGCGGACCGACGTCGACCCGTGGGCCGTCGTCGTGCGTCATGGCCGGTGGTATCTCCTGTGCCACTCCCATGCCGCCGACGCCATCCGCACCTACCGCGTCGATCGCATCGCATCCGTGGAGGCCGGCGGCGAGACGTTCAGCCCGCCGGCTGATCTCGACCCTGTCGCCTTCCTGGAGGAGCACCTCGGCTCCGGCTGGGAATTCGAGACCCGCGTGGTCTTCGACGCGCCCATCGAGGAGCTGCGGCACTGGGTCGGGGGACCCATGGGCCGCCTGGAGGCGATCGACGCCGACCACACCCGCCTCACCGGGAGCACCAGCAACGCCCTGGCGTATGCCGGGGAGTGGCTGGCCGGCATACCCTTCCCCTTCCACGTGGAGGGTGGTCCCGAACTAATCACTGCCACAAGAGAACTGGCGGCCAAACTCGCCGCGGCAGCTCACACCGCCCAGTAGTTGTCGTGTTCGCTCATGAAGTCGAAGTACTCCTGCGGCGACATCGCGTCGAGATCTTCACGCGCAAGTCTCTCAGGATGACGACGTGAGCCGATGCACTGCGATCCTGGCTTACGCCACACCCGCAGTCGGTGGTGGGGTGGAGGTATGACGCGTTTCCGATTCGGTGTTGTCGCTTCGCCTCTGCACGATCCCGCGGACGTGGAGCGGATCGTCGCGCCCGTCACCGAGCGACTGGCGGGCCTGGGAGGCGTGCGTGACGATGACCCGTCGGCCGGACCCGATCAGCCGTATGCGGTCGTCGTCGCCACCGGGGGCACCGAGGCGGAGGTGCTCGATCTGCTCGCACGCCGGCCGCTGACTACGCCACGAGAGCCGGTGATCCTGGTGACGCATCGCCTGCACAACAGTCTGCCGGCGTCGCTGGAGGCGTTGGCGCGGTTGCGTCAAGACGGTCGGCACGGTCGAATCGTCCAGAGCGAGGACCTCGACGACCTCACGACGATGATCGCCGATATCGTTGCGCTGCAACGCCTCCGGCGGGTCCGGCTGGGCTTGGTGGGCAAGCCGTCGGAGTGGCTCGTCGCCAGCGTGCCGGATCGGGTCGGCGTCCGCGAGCGCTGGGGCATCGACCTGGTCGACGTCGACATCGCGCCGGTGATCGCCGATCACCAGGCTGCGCCGCGCGCGGGTGGGCCAGTTGCCGTGAAGTTCTCGCGCCGCCGCCCCGAGCCCTCCGACGAACTCGAGAAGGCCTCCGCGCTGCATCCGGCTCTCCTGACGGCGATCGACGACGCTCAGGTCGACGCCGTCACCGTTCGGTGCTTCGACTTCCTGGGCGACCTCGCCACCTCCGGCTGCGTCGCCCTCGCCGAACTCAACGACACCGGAACTGTCGCCGGCTGCGAAGGCGATATCGCCGGGGCCGTCGCGATGCTCATTGCCCGGCATCTGCTCGACCAGGCCTCGTGGATCGCCAATCCGTCGGTCATCGACCGCGCGGCCGGGCGGCTGGTCCTCGCCCACTGCACGGTCGCACCCTCGCTCGTCGAGGATCTGGAACTGCATACCCACTTCGAGAGCGGCATCGGCATCGGCCTGCGCGGCACGTTCGCGCCCGGCCCCGTGACCCTGCTGCGCATCGGCGGCAGAGAGTTGGAGGGGCATTGGTTCGCCGACGGCGAGATCCTCGCCGCCGGTGATGCACCGGATCTGTGCCGCACGCAGGTCACGCTGGACGTGGACCCCGAGCGGCTGGAGTTGCTGCTCACCGCGCCTCTCGGCAATCACATCGTCATGGTTCGCGGCCACCACCGCGACCGGCTCGAACGCTGGTGGCACCTGGCTCAGGCCTGAACGCCAGTTTCGTGACAGCCGCGCGTTAGCGTGGTCGAGTGACAGCGCCCCTTCTGCTCGCCGACTATGCCACGGCACTCCCGGAGTTGGTCCGGCCGTGGCAGCCGCTGCCCGAGCCCACCCAACCCGGGGCGCAGCCGCCGGAGCACGTGGCGGTCAACGAGGCGCTGGCATCGAAGCTCGGCGTGGACCTGGGATGGGTCCGAAGCCGGGAGGGGCTGAATGTGCTCGGTGCCCGGGCAATCCTGCCCGGCTCGACCCCGGTGGCGCAGGCGTACGCCGGGCATCAGTTCGGGGGCTTCTCACCGCTCCTCGGGGACGGCCGCGCAGTGCTGCTCGGTGAACTCCGCGACGGCGCAGGCCGGCTGCGGGATCTCGCGCTCAAGGGCTCCGGCCGCACGACGTTCGCTCGAGGAGGCGACGGCCGAGCCGTGCTCGGGCCGGTGCTGCGCGAATATCTCATGGGTGAGGCGATGCACGCCCTCGGGATTCCGACAACCCGGGCGCTGACCGCAATCACCACGGGAGACAGGGTATTTCGCGACGGAATCATGCAGCCCGGCGCTGTGCTCGCCCGCGTCGCCGCGTCCCACCTGCGCGTCGGCACCTTCGAGGTCGTGGCCCGGTCGATGGAGCCGGAGGCCAGCGCGGCCCTGTTGCCGCGCCTGGTGACGTATGCCGTGCGCCGGCACTATCCCGACCTGGCCGGCTCCGATGCCGAGGCCCTCGGGCTGCTCGACGCGGTCGTTGCTGCGCAAGCGGAGTTGATCGCCCGGTGGAGCAGTGTCGGCTTCGTCCACGGCGTGATGAACACCGACAACACGACGATCTCCGGCGAGACCATCGACTACGGCCCGTGCGCGTGGCTGGAAACCTACGACGAGGATGCCGTTTTCTCCTCGATCGACACCGGCGGCCGCTACCGCTTCGGCTATCAGGCCAGCATCGGCCTGTGGAACCTCAGCCGGCTCGGTGAGTGCCTGCTGCCGCTCATCGACGACGACCCGGAACGAGCCGTGGCGGGTGCCACCGGCGTCCTGGAGACCTTCGCCGCGCGCTATCGCGACCACTACCTCGCGTTGATGGCGGACAAACTGGGGCTCGCGCGCGACTCGGCGCAGGCCGGGCCAATCGTGATGACGCTGCTGGAGTCCATGGCCGCGGCCCGGGCCGACTACACGCTGACTCTCCGCCGGCTGGCTGACTACCTCCGAGGTGACGAAGCCCCGGATATCCCTGGCGTGGAACACGATTGGCTTGGCCGATGGACTGCCATACTGCCCGCGGGCCGCGCCGAGACCGCTGCCGCGATGGACGCCGTCAACCCGCTCTACGTCCCGCGCAACCACCTCGTCGACGCGGCACTCACCGCCGCGGGCGACGGTGATCTGGCACCTTTCGAGCGGCTGCTCGCCGGGGTCAGCGAGCCGTATGCCGTCCGCCCCGGTCTCGACGATCTCGCCGCTCCCGCCCCGCCCGGCTTCACCGAGCGGCACGTCACCTACTGCGGCACGTGACGCCCGTGGGTCAGATCAGCGGCCGGCCGGAGATGTGGCGAGCCGCCAGTGCAGCAGCGCGTTCGCCGGCCGTCGCGGCCGAGACGGCACCGAGCAGCGCGTCGAGGAAGCCGGCCGTTGCCGTGTCACCCGCCCCGGTCGTCCCGACGATCGGTTCGACGGGAGCAATGTCGACGTGCTGCGTGCGACCGGCTCGACCGGCTCACCGAACTTCTGCATACGGACCCTCATCCGGCCATCACCCACATCCCGGCCTCCGACGCCCCCTCCGTCATCGGCCCGGAGTGGTATCGAAGCTGACACCGGGGTGAAGGATCGTCCGCGGGCTCAGGAGAGGGTGGTCGAATCAGCCGGCCTAGCACGGTGTGCAGATTGAATTACGCTCTGCCAGCGCAGATTACGTGGCCCCGGCAGGGCTACTGGGCGATGTGCACGAGGGCGTCCCCGCGGTTGACGAGCGGGGTCAGGGCGCGGCCGATGACGATGCCGGCGCGGTCGGCGCGCACCAGCCGCAAGGTCTTGCCGTAGGAGTCGGCGAGGGCGCCGAGCCGCTCGCCGTCGGTGACGTGCTGACCGAGGGCGACGTCGAGCCGGAGGATCCCGGTATGCCGGGCCCGCACCCATCCGCTGGAGCGGCACTCCTGAACCGGTTCCGGGGCAACGGGTTCCAGCGGGTCGGTCATGTCCAGGTCGGCGAGCACCCGGCGCACCCCGCGGACGCCGGCGGACACCGCCCAGTCGTCGAGGCGCCAGGCCTCGCCGCCTTCGTACAACAGCACTGTGGCGCCCCGCTCGCGGGCGGCGAAGCGCAGCGATCCGTCTCGCAGCTTGGCATGGAACGCGACGGGCGCGCCGAAGGCGAGGGCAAGACGCCGGGTCGACTCGTCGTCGAGGTCGCATCGGATCTGCGGCAGGTTGGTGCGCCCGAAGGCACCCGTATGCAGGTCGATCCCGACGCTTCCCGGCCGGATCACCTCGCTCATGAGGAGGTGGGCGATGCGGCTGGCGAGGCTGCCGCGGGCGGACCCGGGGAAGCTGCGGTTCAGGTCGCGCCGGTCGGGCAGGTAGCGGTCGCCGGCCATGAAGCCGAGCACGTTGACGATCGGCACGGCGACGACGGTGCCGCGTAATGTCTTGGGGGACAGCCCAGCCAGCACTTCGCGAATGACCTCGACGCCGACGACCTCGTCGCCGTGAGTTGCCGCGGTGAGCCACACCAAGGGCCCGTCCTCGCGGCCGTGGACGATGCGCACGGGCACGCTGACCTCGGCACCGGTGACCATCCGGGTGATCGGGAGGCTGAGCTCTCGGGCGCTCCCGGCCCGCACCCGGACGCCCCCGATGGGGAAGGACTCGCGGACCGGCATCGTCAGCGCCCCCAGTTCTTCCGGCGCGTGGAGCGGCGGGGGAGGCCGCCGACATACGACTGCGCTGCGTCGACGAGGTAACCCTGCGCGAGCGCCTCGCGCCCGAGCAACATGCGGAAGCCCATCTCGTCGCGATTGGACAGGGTCATCTCGACGGTGATGACCCGGCCGACGAGTCGCACCCGCATGGGCACCGCGATGCGCTCCTCGGCGTGACCGGACGAACTGCGCACGATGCGCCGGTCGATGACCCGGGAGGTGACGATCACCGATTCGGCCTGCGAGCGCTGCCACGGGTGGATGGCGAAACGCACCCACGGGCGTCCGTTCTTCTCGAACTCCTCGATGTCGAAGGCGTGCAGCGAGGACGACTTCGCCCCGGTGTCGAGTTTCGCCTTGATCCACCGGACTTTCAGACTCGGCAGGGTGACCCATTCCCGCCACCCGGCCACGATGGGAGGATGGTCTGGCTCGTGCACCCGTCCATCCTCGCAGGAATCCGGTATGAAGCTGGCCATCTTGTCGCGTGCCCCGCGGTGTTATACGACTGGGCGGCTGCGCACCGCCGCGGCCGACCGCGGCCATACGGTCAAGGTGCTCAACACCTTGCGCTTCGGGATCGACCTGTCCGGGCCGGAACCGGACCTGCAGTTCCGCGGCAAGCCGCTGTCCCACTATGACGCCATCCTGCCGCGGATCGGCAACTCGGTGACCTACTTCGGCACGGCAGTGGTGCGGCAGTTCGAGCAGATGGACGTCTACACGCCGAACACCGCCAACGGCATCGCCAACTCGCGAGACAAGTTGCGCGCCACGCAGATCCTCTCGCGCCACAACATCGGTATGCCGCCGACCACCTTCGTCCGCGACCGCGCCGACGTGATCCCGGCGATCGAGCGGGTCGGCGGGGCACCGGTGGTCATCAAGCTTCTCGAAGGTACGCAGGGGATCGGGGTGATCCTCGCACCGGAGCTCAAGGTGGCCGAGGCGATCATCGAGACCTTGCAGAGCACCCGACAGAACGTGCTGGTCCAGCGCTTCGTCGCCGAGAGCAAGGGCCGTGACACCCGGGCTCGAGGGCATCGAGGCCGCGACCAAGCTCGACGTGGCCGGCGCCATCATCGACTACATCGACAACCAGGTTGCTTTTCCGGAAATCGATGTGCGCCAACGCCTTACGGTGTCCAGAGGGTATGGCGTGGCGGAGATCGTCGTGCACGCGGCCTCCGACCTGGTGGGCCGGCCCCTCGCCGAATCCGGCCTGCGGGACAAAGACATCTCCGTGCTGACCCTGCACCGGGGGGCACGCGTCATACCCAACCCGGGCAAGGGTCACGTGCTCGAGGACGGCGACCGGCTGCTGTGCTTCGGCAAGCTCGAGGAGATGCGCTCGATGATCCCCGCCCGGCGCGCCCGACGCGTCAAGAAGCTACCGAAGCAGCCGATCCACGAGGTCTGAATTCGGCCGTCTCCCAACGACTTAGCAGAGCCTAGTCAAATCTGCACACTTTCCTAGGTGCGCTGATTTGACTAGCTTCGGCTAGGCCCTGTTAGGAAACTCAATCGGGACGGGGTCCCCGCGAAGTACCGGAGCGACGAAGGAGTGAGGACACTTCGTGGGGTGTCCTAGCTGAGGTTCCTTGGTCTCCCTCGCGCCGGGCGCGCTCGAGAGCCAGGCGGCCGAAGACCTGCTGCTGGGTGATCGTGCGCTCGGCGCGGCCGCGGCCGATGAAGCTCACGAACCAGCTGATGAGGGTGGTCAGGCGCGACTTGAAGCCGATGATGTAGACGAGGTGGACGGCCAGCCAGGCGAGCCACGCGATGAAGCCGGTCAGCCGGATCGACTTGATCTGGGCGATGGCGCGGAAGCGCGAGATCGTCGCCATCGAGCCCTTGTCGAAGTACTCGAACTTCGCGCCGGTCGGTTTGCCCGCCAACGCCTTTTCGATCTCATCGACGCTGTGCCGCGCACCCTGGATGGCGACCTGGGCGACGCCGGGGAGGTTGTGCAGGCTCGCCATGTCGCCGACGACGTGCACCTCCGGGTGGCCGGGCAACGTCAGATCGTCCTGCACCGGTATGCGGCCCGCCCGGTCCACCTCGACGCCCACCTGGTCGGCGAGCAGCTTGGCGAGGGGGCTGGCCGAGACGCCGGCGGCCCACACCTTGGTGACCGCCGGGATGCGCTCCTCGAAGGGGTCACCGTCGCGTCCGGTGCTCTTGACGGTGATTCCGAGTTCGTCGACGTCGGTGACCATGGCGCCGAGCCGGACGTCCACCCCGAGCTTCTCGAGCGATGCCTTGGTCTTGGACTGCAGGCTCGGGTGGAAACTGCCGAGGACGGCGGGCGCGGCGTCGAGCAGGATGATGCGCGCATCCTTCGTGGTGATGTGCCGGAAGTCATGGGCGAGAGTACGTTTGGAGAGTTCGACGAGTTGGCCGGCCATCTCCACTCCTGTCGGCCCGGCGCCGACGACGACGAAGGTCATCAGCGCCTCGACGTCGGCGTGCCGGCCTTTGGCCGCGGCGACCTCGGCCAGCTCGAACGCCCCGAAGATCCGGCCGCGCAGTTCGAGGGCGTCGTCGATCGACTTCATGCCCGGGGCGAACTCGGCGAACTCATCGTGGCCGAACCACGACTGCGCCGCGCCGGCCGCCACGATGAGATGGTCGTATGGCTGCGTGAACGACTCCTCGAGCGCGTGTGCGGTGACCGTCCGGGCCTCCAGATCGATGCCGGTCACCTCGCCGAGCAGCACGGTGGCGTTCTGCTGCCGTGCGAGGACCTCTCGGGTCGACGGGGCGATCTCGCCCTGGGACAGGATGCCGGTCGCCACCTGATAGAGGAGCGGCTGGAAGAGGTGGTGGGTCGTCTTGGCGATGAGCGTCACGTCGACATCGGCCCGGCGCAGCGCACGGGCGGCGAAGAGGCCGCCGAAGCCGGACCCGACGATCACCACCCGCGGGCGGGCGGCGGGGCGGACAGTGGTCGGCGAGGGCTGCGCGGTCACGTCAGGTCCAACATCCCAGGTGAGGCGAGGCTTCCCTATGTCGCGAAGATGTCGCGCCGATCACAGCGTCTCCCTCCTTCTCAGGTGCGGGGGCGCAGGCGGATCGTGATGGTGCCGTCGAGGACGATCTCGCCGTCCTGTCCGGATGACGCGGTCAGGTCGCTCGTGATGCGGGCTCCGGTCAGGTCCAGGCCGGCGAGGGCGGCCGGGGTGGGAACCGCGACGACTGCCACCTCCTCGGCCGCGCCCTCCGGCGCGGCGGGTGCGGAGGGAGTTGCCGCAGCGGGCGCGGCCACCGGAGGAGCCGCCACGGCGTCGAGGACGACCCGCTCGGCATACCCCGGAGCGACGGCGACCAGCCCCAACTCCGCGTGAATGCGCGCGGCGAGCTTCTCGGAGGACTCTTCCTCGCCGTGGGTGACATAGACGATCCCCGGCCGCGGCTGCAGGTCGCGCAGCCAGTCGATGAGGTCGGAGGCGTCGGCGTGGACGGAGAACTCCCGGTCGACGACGATCTCGGCGCGCACCGGGATGTACTGGCCGTGCATCTTCAGCTGCGTGGCGCCGTCCATCAGGGCCCGGCCACGAGTGCCGACGGACTGGTATCCGGTCAGCACGATCGCGTTGCGGTCGTCGGGCAGCATCCGCTCCAGGTGGTGCAGCACCCGCCCGCCGTTGACCATGCCGGAGGAGCTGATGATGATCGACGGGCCCTTCCCGCGGCCGCGCGTCAGCTCCATCGACTCCTCGGCGGATCGGACCTCGTGGACGTTCGACATACGAGCGAAATCGGACAGGTCGAGGTCGGCGCGCAGCTCGCCACCGTCGCGGCGATAGACCTCGAGGCCGGCGGTGGCCATGGGGCTGTTGATATAGATCGGCACGTCGGGGATCCGCTTGTCCTCGCGCATGCCGGACAGGATGCGCATCACCACTTCGGTGCGGTCGATGGCGAAGGCGGGTATGAGGACCGAGCCGCCCCGCTGGACCGTGCGCCGGATGACGTCGGCGAGGGCTTCGTGGGGCAGGTTGACCGGTTCGGGGTGCTCGCGGTCGCCATAGGTCGACTCGATGACCACCACCGGTGAGCCCGGCGGGATGTCCCGGGGGCGCAGCACCGGGTGGTCGTGGCGCCCCAGGTCACCCGAGAAGAGGACCGACGGCGCCGGCATACCGTCGGGTGCCGGCATCCGGACCGTGACCGACGACGAGCCGAGGATGTGGCCGGCGCGGGTGAAGCGCACCCAGATGTCGTCGCCGAGGTCGGCGTCGGCGTCGAAGTCGACGGGCGTCAGCAGGGGCAAGGTGCGCTCGACATCGGCGGGGGTGTAGATCGGCAACGGCGGGTTGTGCTTCGACCAGCCGCCCTGGGCCGCGTCCCGAGCCTCGCGTTCGGCGAGAAAACCCGCATCCCGCAACACGATCGCCGCCAGGTCCTTGGTGCCGGCCGTGCACCAGACTGGTCCGTCGAAGCCGTGTTTGACGAGGGCGGGCAGATAGCCGCAGTGATCCAGGTGGGCGTGGGTGAGGATGATGTCGCTGATGCTGTCGGGTGGCACGGGGAAGTCTTCCCAGTTCTTCAGGCGCCACTGCTTCTCGCCCTGGAACATGCCCGCGTCGACGAGGATGCGGCGGCCGCCGATCTCCAAGAGATACTTCGAGCCCGTAACGGTCTGGGCGGCGCCCAGGAAGGTCATGGTTGCGACAGGCACGGCGACTCGCTCCTCATCGATGACGTTGCCTCTCCACCCTAACGAGCCGACCGGGACCTGGAGCGATGGACTCTGGATCGCATACCCCCGTGGGTATAAAGTGCGATATGGCGAGTGATCCGTCGACGATTTCCGGCGAGCAGGGCAATACCTGCGGGGGTAGCATTGCGCCCCACATCGGCAACGGTTCAGGAAGGCCATTCATGGAACTCGACCCCACCGAGATGGATGCGATCCTCAAGCGGCTCAAGCGCGCCCAGGGGCAGATCGGCGGCATCATCAAGATGATCGAGGACGGGCGCGAGTGTCAGGACATCGTCACCCAGATGGCGGCGGTGTCCAAGGCGATCGACCGCGCCGGGTTCGCCGTCATCGCCCTCGGCCTGCGCCAGTGCATCGCCGACCCCGAGGGGCATCAGATGGACGTCGCGTCGATGGAGAAACTGTTCCTGTCCCTGGCGTGAGGCGTTGGCGGCATACATACCCCATGGGGTATGCTGTGACCGAGGCGAGAGGGTGACCTCCAGCCGTCCCAACCTCCCCCGAACTCAGGAGCAGAGAACACATGTGCCGAGCAGTCGTGTGCAAGAAGTGCGGCAAGACCACGTGGGCCGGCTGTGGTCAGCACGTCGATCAGGTCATGCGCGGAGTCCCGAAGGCCCAGCAGTGCCAGGGTCACGCCGACGAACCGAGCCAGGGCGGCTTCCTCGGCAAGCTCTTCGGCCGCTGAATCTCCCTGCGCGCCAACTGCATCGCGCCAACGCCAGCAACCTCTAGCGGTCTCTGGAACCCAGCAGAGGCTAGTCAAATCTGCACATCGTGCTAGGTGTGCAGATTTGACTAGCCTCTGCTAGCAGAGGTTGCTGGGTCTGGGCCCGGGCTAGTGGTCGCCCTTGAGGACCATCCGGCGGCTGTCTCGCAGCGTACCCCTAGGGGTACAAAGTAAGAAAACCCCCAAGGGGTATGTCTTGCTCGAACGTGAGGTGACTTCCTCACGCGTGGGTGAGCACCGTCTCGGTCAGCACGAAGAGGCCCATGGCCAGGACGAACCAGCCGAACCCGCGTCGCAGGTGCGCAGGGTGGACCCGGCCGGTCAGCCGCCCGCCGACGACAGAGCCGACCACGGCGGCGGCGGTCACGGCGAGCACCGTCGCCCACGGCACCGAGACCGACGCCAGGTGACCGGCGAGCCCGGCGAAGCTGTTCATGGCGATGACGAGGAGCGAGGTGCCGATGGCCTGACGCATCGGGAGCCGCGCGAACAACGTCAGGGCGGGGACGATGAGGAAGCCGCCGCCGGCGCCGACGAAACCGGTGAGCAAGCCCACGCCGACACCCGCGAGCAGGACCGGCCCGACGGCCAGCGCGCCGGATGCCGCCTCGCCCGTCTCGTCGCGGCGGCTGCGGATCATGGCGATCGCCGTCGCGAGCATGAGGAGGGCGAAGGTCGCCAGCAACACCCATTCCGGAACGTATGCCGCGAGCCGGCCCCCGGCATACGCACCGGCCATCGCAGCGACTCCCAGGACGGCGCCGGCGCGCCACTGCACCCGGCCGCCGCGAGCGTGTGGGAGGACCGCGGCGATCGCCGTCACGCCGATGACGAAGAGGGAGGCGGCGATCGCCGTGCCGGGAGCGAGCCGGGCGACGTAGACGAGCAGCGGCACCATGAGGATCGATCCGCCGCCGCCCATCAGCCCCAGGGTGACGCCGACGAGCAACGCCAGGGCCAGGGTGAGCAGGAGCATCGGGACGCGGTCAGGCCGTCGTGGTCGCGCAGCTCGCCGGCTCGAGGTCGTGCGCCGACCGCCACGCGTTGTAACCGCCGAGGATGTCGCTGACGTCGGCAAAACCCTTGGCGCGCAACAGGCTCGAGCCGACGCTCGAGCGCCAGCCGCCGGCGCAGTAGGCCAGCACCGGACGTTCCTTGTCGAGTTCGGCGGCGCGCCGGCCGAGTTCGGCGAGCGGAATGTGGCTGGCGCCGGGGATCATGCCGCCGGCCACCTCGCCGGGGTTGCGGATATCGAGCAGTTGCAGCCCCGGCACCGACTCGAGTGCCGCGTCGGCCTCGGCCACGCTCAGCCGGCTCGCCACCGCCATGTCGTCGGGATGCGCCAGGAAGTACGCCTCTGGCTGCGGGATGAACCCGAGGACATTGTCGTAGCCGATGCGGTGGAACCGGGTGGCGACCTCCTGCTCCTGCCCGTCGGGCGCGATGAGGATCACGCGATCCTGGGGGCCGAGGACCATGCCCACCGTCTCCGCGAGCCGCCCGTCCGAGGGGACGTTCAGCGACCCGCGGAGGTGAGCGACGGCATACTCGGCGTTGGGTCGAGCGTCGGTGACGATCGCGCCGCCGGCGAGCGCGTCGCGAATCTCGTTCTCGGACAATGCAGAAACGTGGTGGTCGACATCCAGGATCGAGCGCTCCTGCCGATTGACCGTCGCGTTGTAGACGAAGTATCCCGGGGCGCTGGGCTGCCCCTCGGTCACGACGTCGAGGAACTGCTCACGCGTCATCGGCTGGCACGCGTAGTTCGTCGCGCGCTGAGCGCGATCGTGGACTGCTTCTCGGTCGAGAGATTCTTGCCGCACGCGGACCCGGCGCCGTGCGCGGGGAAGACGCGCACCGGGTCGGGCAGGCCCATCAGTTTGGTGTGGATCGAGTCATAGAGCATCGAGCCGAGTTCGTCGGCGGTGAAGCCGATGGAGGCGAGCAGGTCCGGCCGGCCGACGTCGCCGATGAACAGCGCGTCACCGGTGAGGACGGCGTACGCCACCTCGTCGTCCGCGTGCTCGTAGACGAGCACCGAGATCGACTCGGGGGTATGGCCGGGCGTGTGCATGATCTCGAGCGTCACGTCGCCGAGGGAGAGCCGCTCGCCGTCGGCGAAGGCGCGGATGTCGAAGTCGGCTTTGGCCTGGTCGCCGTAGCCGATCCAGGCGCCGGTGGCCTTGGCCAGCTCGAGGTGGCCGGAGACGAAGTCGGCGTGGAAGTGGGTGTTGAGGATGCCGACGATCGTCAGGTCGGCTTCCTTTGCGTCAGCGAGGTAGTCGTCGATGTCGCGGCGCGGGTCGACGACCACGGCCAGGCGGGTGGTCTCGTCCGCGACGAGGTAGGAGGCCTGCGAGAGGCAGTCGAGGTAGTACTGGGTCAGAATCATGGTGGTGCCCTCTCTCGTGTCGTGGGAGGCGTCTGTTATATACCCTAGGGGGTATGCTGACGAGAGACAACTCCACCCGTCAGAAAGCCATTCCCATGACGCGTCACCTGACCTCCACCGCTGCCGCCCTGACGCTCGCGATCGCCGCCCTCGCCGGCTGCTCGGGCAACGACCCGGAGCCCTCCGCTTCGGCAGCATCCCCCTCCGCCTCCTCGGCGTCGGGCGCGGGAGCCGCGTCCGCGACTGCCGTCCCGGACAACGGGGCGACCCTCGACGCCGCGGCCTTCGCCGCCGCCCTGAAGGCACCGCATACGACCATCCTCGACGTGCGCACGCCGGCCGAGTTCGCCTCCGGCCACCTGGAAGGGGCCGTCAACGCCGACATCGAGGGCGACTTCGCGGCGGCCATCGCCGATCTCGACAAGGCCGCGCCGTATGCCGTCTACTGCCGTTCCGGCAACCGCTCGGCGATCGCTGTGCAGGCGATGCAGCAGGCCGGCTTCACGGCGACCTATCACCTCGGCGGCGGAATCACCGCGTGGCAGGCGGCCGGTGGGACGGTCGTCACCGGCTAACGTCGGAGGCATGACCGAGTTCGAGCGCAAGTTCGTCGTCACCGATCCGGGTCCGGCGACGGCCTGGAGCTACGAAGAGCTCGCCCAGGGCTATCTCTTCACCCGCCACGGCTACGCCCTGCGGGTCCGCTCGGCCACCGCGCCCGACGGCGCACGGGTGTGCACGATGACGCTCAAGGGCCCCCGCTCCGGGCTCGGCCGGCCGGAGGCGGAGTGGGAGATCCCCGCCGCGGACGCCGACGCCCTGCTCGCGGAGGCGACGGGCAGCGTTGCCAAACGGCGGCATACCCTCTTCGTCGACGACCTGATGTGGACCGTCGACATCTTCACCGGCGCCAACGCGCCTCTCGTCCTGGCCGAGGTCGAGGGGCCCGAGGCCAGCGTCGCGGCTGCCGAGATCCCGCCCTGGTGCGGCCAGGAAGTCACCACCGATACCCGCTACACCAACGCCGCCCTGTCGGCGCAGCCCTACGGCACGTGGGCAGCCGAGGGTCCGGTATGACGCCCGCTCGCCCCCACGTGCGCGGGGAGTTGTCCTGGATCACCTCGGGGCCGGCCTATTGCGTCGAGGTCTCGGCGTTGGAGGTGCTCGAGGAGTTCCTGGACGCCCACGGCTATACCGTTGTCGCGCTCGACGGAGAGCAGATGACGACCCGCGCCACGACCTTCGACGAACTGCGCCGGGCCTTCGCCCTTGCGCCGTGGTGCGGCGACAACTGGGATGCGGTCAACGACTGCTTGGGGGAGTTCGTGCACGCCCACGACGGCCAGTTGGTGGCGATCGTGTGGTGCAACCAGGATGTGGCGGCCGCCAACGCGCCCGCCACCAGCGCGGAAGTCGGGTGGGCGCTGCTGGAAGTCGTGCTGGGCCGGATGCCGAGCCTCGGCCCGAACTGCCCGTGGCGGATTCACGCCGACCTGTTCCTCACCGGTCAGGGTGAGGACTATGACCGTCCGCCGCCGAAACGGCTTCCGCTCCCCGGGCCGGTCGAGTGCCCGGTCTGTGGTGAGATGGAGGGCGTGCCCATCCTGCGTGGCTTGCCAATGCCCGTGGTGCAGGAGGCGGCCCGAGAACACCGCGCCGTCTTGCGCGGGTGCATCGTCTCACCCGAGGATGACAACTGGTTCTGCCGCGCCTGCGCATGGGAGTGGCGTTGATGGGGGCTGGATCCTTCGAGGGTTTTTCCCGGCGGGCGCTGGACTTCTATGCCGAGGTGGAGAGGGAGAACTCCCGCGAATGGTGGCTGGCGCACAAGCCCCTCTATGAGGCGGACGTGAGGGCGCCGATCACCGCACTCGTTGGTGCGCTGGAGCCGGATTTTGGTGTGGCCCATGTGTTTCGGCCGAACCGTGATGTGCGCTTCGCGGCAGACAAGGCGCCCTACAAGACCCATCAGGGTGCCTATTGTGCGACCGCCGACAAGGCCTACTACTACGTCCAGATCGACGCGGACGGGCTGCTCGTCGGGGCCGGCGGCTACCGCTTCGCGGCGGATCAGCTCGGGCGCTACCGCGCGGCGGTCAGTGACGATCTCGCCGGACCGGACCTGGAACGGATCCTCTCTGCCTCGCGAGCTGACGGCCTCGAGGTGGGAGGCGAGCAGTTGAAGTCGCGTCCCCGTGGCGTCGCCGCCGACCATCCCCGGCTGGAGTTGTTGCGGCACAAAAGCATTCATCTATCACGGGGGATCGGGGACCCGGACTGGGTGTTCGGTCCCGAGGCGTTGCCGCGGATCCGGGCCGAGTGGGAGCGACTCCGGGCCTTCACCGGCTGGCTCGACCAGCATGTCGGCGCGACCGAGATCGACGACCGGTTCTCCTAGACCTCCTGGTGTGTCCTCGCTGTGCGGCATGTCGCGAGGACCTCGAACCGACAGCCACAGATAGGGACACGGACGATGGCTCGCTTCGACCTGACAGTCCTCGCGATCCCTACCTACATCGGCGCGATGGGTGCCGAATATGTCCGGCTGAGAAGGCATCCCGCCCCGGAGGGCACCCCACGCGCTGGGGATTACGAACTGTCCGACACCATCGCCAGCCTCACGATGGGCCTGGGCAGCCTCGTTGCGCCGCACGTTGCCAAGCGCGTGCTCGACCCCCTGACACCTGGCGTCGGCCGGTGGGGGAAGGCGCTGATCGGCACCGCCGTCGCTGCCGGCGTCGCGACGACCGCGGCGGACATCGTGCGCCGGCGCACGGCATACGGCCGATTGCCCGCGGCGGGCGTCGTCTCCGAGACCTCTCGATACGGGTCGAGCGCACCACCGCCGGCGCTGCCCGCGAATCCCACGATGACCGGCGTGACAGCGGTCGCTGCCGTCGGGGCGACCGCACTCGCTGCTGCCACGACGTGGGCGGCGCAGACGAGCGGGAAACGTCTCTTTGTGCTCGGCCGACGCGACCTCGGGACCGGTTGGGCGGCAAGTCTTTTGGCGTTGTTCGGCTGGGACTTCATCTATTACTGGAACCACCGGCTCTCCCACGAGAGCCGCTGGCTGTGGGCGGTGCACGTGGTGCATCACAGCAGTGAGCACTACAACCTCTCCACCGCCCTGCGGCAGCCCGTCGCCGAAGGCATGACGTGGACGGTGCCGTATGGCGTGCTGGCGTTGGCCGGGGTGCGGCCGACACTCATCGAGAACGCCCGCGCCCTCAACTTGATCTATCAGTTCTGGATCCACACCGAGGTGGTGCGCTCGATCGGCTGGCTCGAGAAGGTGCTGAACACTCCGTCGCACCACCGGGTGCATCACGGCTCGAACCGCCGCTATCTGGATCGCAATCACGGGTCGATCCTCATCATCTGGGACCGGCTCTTCGGCACGTTCGAGCCGGAAACAGAGCGTGCGGTCTATGGGCTGACGCGCAATATCAACACCGTCAACCCGGTCCGGATCGCGACGCACGAATGGCGGGACATCGCCCGCGATATCGCCAGGGCCGGCAACTGGGCCGACCGCTTCGGGTTCCTCCTGCGCGGCCCGGGCTGGGCATACGCGCGCAGGGCGGCTGGTCGAGCGCCTTGTGGACGCCGAACCCGCGGCCGCGGCTGACCGACGTGGCAGCATCGGCCAGCAGCGCGCTCTTGGCCGGCGATCGCACGGCCTTGCCGGTGCGTTCCAACAGGATCAGGATGACGGCAAAGGCCAGTCCGGCCCCTCCGACGCGGGGAGCCAGGGCCAGCAAAGGCACGCAGACGGCTGTGAGGGCATAGCCGGCAACGGTCAGTGGCCAGTAGCCGCGAGTGCGGTCGGCCAGCGGCCCGAAGACCAACCGGAGCACGAGCGCGGCCGCCTTACCGGCACCGGACACACCAGGCCCAGGGTGACGGCGCTTGCGCCGAGAGCCCCCAGCAAGGGCCGTAGACGGAGCGAGCGCCTTCATAGACCATGTCCGCGGCGAGGCTGACAAAAGCCCAGGCCCCACTCGACCCGCCACGGGGTCCACCCGATCCCGCCAGGGGTCCGCCGTGGAGAGGTCATGGATGCCGGAGCACCGTCACAGCGAAGTCGGCGTCGCCGTGCCAGGCCCGTAGGTCCCAGGTGGCGAAGCGGTGCTCGATACGCAGGCCGGCAGCCGCGACCGCCGCGTCGAAGTCGGTCAGGGCGAGATCGCGCGTCGTGTGGAATCCGGTGATGACGAAGCCTTCCGGCGCCAGATGCGCACCGAGCCGGCGCAGCACCTCGATCTCGGTGTCCGGGGCGAGGAAGACCATGACATTGCCGGCGACGAGGATCGCGTCGAGTGGTTCGCTCTCTCCGAGCGCGGCGAGGTCCAGTTCGCTGAGGTCGGCCACCTCATACCGCGGCCCGGGGTAATCCTCACGCGCCGCCGCGATCAACGCGGGATCGGCGTCCACCCCGATGACGTGATGACCCACGGCATGCAGATAACCGGCGTGCCGGCCCGGCCCGCACCCGGCGTCGAGGATGCGCGCCCCGCGCGGCACCATCGCATCGACCAGCCGCGCCTCGCCGACGAGGTCGACGCCCTCGGCGGCCATGGTCCGGAAGCGCTCGATGTACCACTCACTGTGTCCGTCGTCGGTCTCGGTCACCCAACGCGTCGGCTTCGCCATGCACGCCACGGTATGCCGTGCGCCCGCCGGTTACGATGCCAGTCGTGCACACTCTCCTGTTGACCGTCATCGGTGACGACCGCGCGGGGCTCGTCAAGGCCCTGGCCGACACGGTCGGCGAACACGGCGGCAACTGGGAACGCAGCCGCCTCGCCGAGTTGGCGGGCAAGTTCGCCGGCATCGTCGAGGTCAGCGTTCCCGACGAGCAGGCCGACGAACTGCGGGCGGCGCTCGCGGGGCACGCTGGCCTGCTCGAGATCGACGTCCACGAAGGCCGAGCCGAGGAGGCGGACGCCGGTCCGGTCGTGCGGCTCGAGGTGCTTGGCAACGACCGGCCAGGCATCGTGCGCGAGGTCTCCGGTGCGCTGGCCGCACACGGACTCAGCGTCGATGAGTTGTCGACCGAAACCCGTGACGCCCCGATGGCCGGGGGCCAGCTCTTCGAGGCGAAGATCACCGCTCACGCGCCCCCCGGCACCGACCTCGCCGCCGTGCGCGCCGCCCTGGAAGCCCTCGCCCAGGAGATCCAGGTCGACGTGACCGTCGACGCCTGACGCCCCGATCCCGGCGCTGCCGGGGCAGACTGGAGGAGTGGGCAGAGTGCGGGCGCCCGCCGTGGCGGGCCACTTCTATCCGGCGGAGCCGGAGGTCCTGCGTGCGCAGGTCACCGGGTTCCTCGGCGACGCAGGCCCGGCCTCCGGGCCGGTGCCGAAAGCCGTCATCGCCCCGCACGCGGGTTATGTCTACTCGGGATCGACGGCGGCCCTGGCGTATGCCGCGTTGGCGCCCGCCCGAGACCGGGTCGCCCGCGTGGTGCTGCTCGGGCCGACGCACCGGGTCGCGGTCGACGGCCTCGCCCTCCCGGAGGCCGAGGAGTTGGCGACGCCGCTGGGGTCCCTGCACGCGGCGGTGCCGACAGCGCACGAACGGGCGGCCCTGCCGCAGATCGTCGATCGCGCCGATGTCCATGCCCAGGAGCACTCGCTGGAAGTGCACCTGCCCTTCCTGCAGGTGCTCATGCCGCGGGCCGAGGTCGTGCCCTTCGCCGTCGGGCGGGCCAGGCCAGGAACGGTGGCGGACGTTCTCGAGCGGCTGTGGGGCGGACCGGAGACCGTCATCGTCGTCAGTTCCGATCTCTCGCACTACCTGTCGTATGACGAGGCCCGCCGCCGCGATGCCCAGACGATCGCGGCCATCACCGACCTGCGCGGACCGATCGACCATGAGCAGGCCTGCGGCGCCACGCCGGTGAACGGACTGATCGAGGTCGCTCGCCGCGGCGCGCTGACCGCCCGGCTCCTCGGCGCGTGCAACTCCGGCGATACCGCCGGCGACAAACGCCGGGTCGTGGGGTATGCCGCGGTCGCCTTCGACGAACCGGAGCCGTCATGACGCGCGGACGTTCCGGCGACGGCCGGTCGGCGCCATCCCGACACGCAGGAAGGGCGATCTCGACGGGGTCGAATCGGCATCTCGACGGGGGCGAATCGACATCTCGACGGGGGGAGGTGCTGATCGCGCTGGCGCGCGACGCGATCGCGCGAGAGTTGGGGATGGCGGCGACGGGGGCGGCGGACGCGGTGCCGGGCGGGGCGGTCGACCGGCTCCCGGAGGCGCTCGAGCGGGCGCTGGAGGAGCCGGGAGCGTGCTTCGTCACGCTGCATACCCGCGGGCGGTTGCACGGGTGCATCGGGTCCATCGAACCGCGCCGCAGCCTTCGGGAGGACGTCGAGAGCAACGCCCGCTCCGCGGCGTTCCGGGACCGGCGCTTCCCGCCGCTGACCCGAGAAGACCTGGGCGAGACCACGATCGAGGTCTCGCTGCTGTCGCCGATGGAGCCGGTGGCGGTCAGCGGTGAGGCCGAGGCCCTGCGTGCCCTGCGGCCCGGTGTCGACGGCGTGCTGTTCGAGGCCGGCGGCCACCGCGCGACCTTCCTGCCGCAGGTCTGGGCGAGCCTGCCGGACCCGCGTGCCTTCCTGCAGCAGCTGCGCCGCAAAGCCGGTCTCCCGCAGAACTATTGGAGTGACGATGTGATGCTGCACCGCTACACGGTGACCGCCTTCGAGGAGGCCGCGTCATGACCGGCGGCGAGGCAGGCGCGGCATACCCGGCGCGGTACTGGCACCGCGTCGACGACGAACGCATCCAGTGCGACCTGTGCCCGCGTGAGTGCCGGCTCCACGACGGGCAGCGCGGCTTCTGCTTCGTGCGCATGGCGTCCGAGGGCCGGCTGGTCCTGACGACCTACGGCCGCAGTTCCGGCTTCTGTATCGACCCGATCGAGAAGAAGCCACTCGCCCACTTCTATCCCGGGACCAGCGTGCTGTCGTTCGGCACCGCCGGGTGCAATCTCGGCTGTCGCTTCTGCCAGAACTGGGATATCACCAAGTCGCGCGAGATGGACCGGCTGATGGATCAGGCCGCACCGGAGCAGTTGGCGACGGCGGCGCTCGACCACGGCTGCCGCAGTGTGGCGTTCACCTACAACGACCCGGTCATCTTCGCCGAATACGCCCTCGACGTCGCCCAGGCCTGCCGCTCCCGGGGCGTCGCCACCGTCGCCGTGACCGCCGGGTACGTCAATCCCGGGGCTCGGGAGGACTTCTTCGCCGGCATGGACGCGGCCAATGTCGACCTCAAGGGTTTCACCGAGGAGTTCTACGTCCGCCAGACCGGCGCCCACCTCGCGACCGTGCTGGACACGTTGACCTATCTGAAACACGAGACGGACGTGTGGTTTGAGCTGACGACCTTGCTCATCCCCGGCCACAACGACTCCGACGCCGAGATCACCGCGATGTGCCGGTGGATCCGTGAGGAGCTGGGACCCGATGTGCCGCACCACTTCTCGGCTTTCCATCCCGACCACCGGATGCGCGATGTCGACCGCACCCCCGCGCAGACCCTCGTGCGGGCACGGCGGATCGCGCTCGACGAAGGCCTGCACTTCGTCTACACCGGCAATGTCGTCAACCGCGACGGCGAGGTCACCGCGTGCCCGACCTGCGGCACCCGGCTGATCGAGCGCGACTGGTACGACCTGGTCGCCTACCGCCTGACAGCCGACGGCCGCTGCCCGGGATGCCGAACGCGGCTTCCCGGCCGGTTCGGACCGACCGCCGGGAATTTCGGTCGCAAACGCATACCGGTCCGCCTCGGGAGCTGAGGCGGACCGGCGTCCGGGGGGTCGTGCCGAAGGGCGTCAGTCCCCGCCTCCGGACACGCCATTGGTCGCTGTGACCTGGTCGGCCCAGGCGGCCTTGGCGCCGCTGTGCCCGGTGATGATGACCGAGCCGGTCGTCGCCAGGGCCGCGAGAACGAGCAGGGCCGCGGTCACATTGGCCAGGCCCGCGCCGAAGCGGGGAGTGTCGGCCGGCGGCAGCAGGGCGAAGATGGCCGCCAGCACGACGACCATGAGACCGAGGCAGAAGATCCGCGCCAGATCACCGGCCTCGGCGTGGTCGTGGACGAGCTTGATGGCGGCGGCGTCGCCCGCATCCGCCGCAGTCACGCGGCGTTCGAGCGCCTCGCCGCTGGACCCGGCGATCAGCCCGGTCACGCCGGTGACGAGGGCGCCTGCGGTCAACGGCCACTTCAGGCCGGGACGAGAGGCCGGGCGCACGGCGTACCAGATCGCCGCCAGCGCGGTCAGCGGCGCGATCACGACGACGGCGTGGATGACGAGGACGTGGACGGGGAGTCCGGCGATAGTGTCGAGCACGAGCTGAGCCCTTCTGTGGGAGAGTGCTTCGACCGTATGTCCGCCGCGCTGAGAGGACCCTGAGAGGTGACCCCGTGCGCCTGCTGATCGTCGACGACGAGCGCGATCTCGCGCAGGATCTCGCTGCCCTGCTGCGCGCCGAGGGCTGGGTCGTCGACATCGCGCACGACGGTCACACCGGTTTGGCCTTTGCGCAGTTCGGTGAGTACGACGTGCTGGTGCTCGACATCATGCTGCCGGGCCTGTCGGGTTACGAGATCCTCAAACGCGTGCGGGCGCAGGACGATCGCACGGCCATCGTCATGCTGAGCGCCAAGGACGGCGAATACGACCAGTCCGATGCCTTCGAGCTGGGTGCCGACGACTATGTGATCAAGCCGTTCTCGGCGGTGGTGCTCGCCGCGCGCCTGCAGGCGGTGTTGCGGCGCAGCGGCGTTCCGCGATCCGTCGCCCTGGAATGCGGCGACCTGGTCGTCGAGACGACCATGAAACGCGTGCGCCGCGGCGAACACGAGATCGATCTCACGCCGCGTGAGTTCGCGCTGTTGTCCCATCTGATCCGCCAGCCGTCGCGGGTGTTCTCCAAGGCCGAGCTGCTCGATGCCGTGTGGGATTCGGACTATCCGGGGACGGACAACAGTCAGCCCGGGGCGACGGGGACCTCGATCCGGAACCGACACCAGCCCTCCGGCGTCTCGCCGGCGCTGGCCCGGCCGCCCGCCCGTTCCGCCACCGCTGCGACGATCGCCAGACCCAGGCCGGAACCGCCGGCGTCGCGAGCGCGGGCCGCGTCCAGCCGGACGAACCGTTCGAAGATGCGCACTCGTTCGGCCTCCGGGACCGGCGGACCGTCGTTGTCGACCTCCAGGACGGCACCTGCCGCCTCGCGCCGCAGCGTCACCCGGATGTGCGAGTGGGCGTGCCGGTCGGCGTTGTCGAGCAGGTTGCGCACGAGCCGGTCCCACAGCTTGGGGTCCGCGACGACCCGGGCCGGTTCGAGAGCCAGGGTGATGCGCTCGTCCGTCGTGGGCAGTGCGCGGACCGCCCGCAGCACGACGTCGTCGAGATCGATCTCGGTCTCTGGTGTCACCGCAGTCCGTTCGTCCATTCGGGACAGGACCAGCAGGTCGTCCACGACGTAGCCGAGCCGGTCGAGGGCAAGGCGGGCGCGCGCCAGTGCGGCGACCCGCTCGTCCTCCGGCAACGCCCCATCGCGCAGCCGGTCGAGGGCGACGCGGGCGCTGGCGAGCGGACTGCGCAACTCGTGGCCGGCGTCGGAGACGAAGGCACGGCGGGCGCTGTCGGAGCGCTGCAGCCGATCGAGTAGGTCGTTGAGAGTCGTTGCCAGCCGGGAGAACTCGTCGTCACCGGCCGGCACTGGCAAGCGCCTGCCGACCCCGATGTCCGTGATCGAGTGTGCCTGCGCGCGCATCTCCTCGACGGGGCGCAGGGCGGCGGCCACGGCATACCGCACCCCCACGGCGACCAGCGCCAGGAGACCGACCCCGGTGAGCGTGGCGAGGGTGAGGAGGGCGATCTGCGTGCTCTCCTCGAGAGTGGAGGGCGTGGCGACCGCCACCGTCACGATCTGCCCCTCCACGGTGCGTGCGGCCGTCACCGCCAGCGCGAACGAATCGCCGTCGACGCCGTCGATGCGCGGGATCGTCGACGCCGACACCTGGCCGACCTGGCCTTCGGCGCTCGTCAGGGCGGGCGCGTCCGCGGGCAGGCTCGCGATGACCCGACCGCCCTCGAGGATCTGGATCACGCGTTCCCCGGACGTCTTGTCGTCGGCGTGTCCGGCGATCACCGTGGCCGGCGGGTGCTGGTTGATCTCCTCCGCGATCCACTCTGCCGTCGCCTGGGCGGTCGAGCCGGCCTGCGCCCGTAGCGTGCTGAGCAGGACGAACGTCAACGCCCCGAGCCCGATGAGGATCACCGCGGCGAACGCTCCGAGCACCACAGCCAGGACGCGAGTGCGGATCGTGCGCAGGACGCTCACGTCCGGCACACTACGCCCCGCCCGGGGGCGTGCCCGGTCCTCGCGCTCAGCGCCAGAACGGCTCGAGCGCCATCACGCCGGCCCAGGTCGTCACGCACTCGGCCCGGCCGTGCACGGGCCCGAGGACGTCGGTGGGCAGTCCGTGGGCGCGCAGCATGTGCAGGGCGGTGGCGTGATCGTTGGCCTCGCCGAAGGCGTCCTGCATCAGGCCCAGCGCCGTCGAGAACTCGTTCGGCAGCGAACCAGGGGCATCGGCATACAGATCGGCGAAGAACTCACACCCGTACCTCAGCTTCTTGCCCTCGATGCGCACCGTGTGGAGTTCGTGCGGTTGCAGGGTGAGCAGGTCGGGTCCGGCTGCGGCGACGCGGGCGTAGCGCTTCTGCAGCGCCGCGTCGGTGAGGTCCCGGGCCGGCGCATCGCGCGGGCCGGACGCGAAGTCCAGCCACTGCGGGTCGGCCAGCCAGGCCCGCAGATCGGCCTTGACCTCCAGCCACTGCGGCGACCGCAGGAGCGGGACGGCCACGGCATACGTCCGGCGCCGCCGCCCCCGCAGGGTGCGTCGGGTGCGATAGGGCCAGCCCTCGTCCTCGGCCTGCTTGAGCAGCACGTCGGCGTCCCGAGCGGGTCCGAGAGGGAGCACGATCTCGCGCATCCGCACCTTGAGTTCCATCGACTCCTCGTCGTGCTCGAAGAGTGGCCGGAACAACGACATCGCGGCCCGGGCCCGGCGCCACGAGACCCGCGTCTGGTGCAGGTTGTCGCGGTGCCGGCCCTCGAGGAAGAGCGGCTCGTTGGCGTCCAGGTGCGCCAGACAGGCCTCCAGCGACGCGCGGAAAGCGTCGCCGACCGTGGCGTCCGGCGGCATGACAACCGGTTGGGACTTGACCGCCGGCGACTCCGTCGCGGCTGTTGCGGGGGTGGCCGGCGCGGTCATGTGCCGGCTCAGTTCACGGAGATGTGCACGTGGTCCATGTGGTTGGCCGTGGGTGACCCGCGGTCCTCCATCGCGCGCCAGCCGCCGGACCCGGCAAGCCAGATGCGTTGCTGCCAAATGACATACGAGATGCCGAGGCTGCCCATGTTCGCGATCGCGTAACTGGCGACGGCATCGCCCTGGCCGGAACTGGAGATCATCACGTCGACCGCGCGCCCGGTGCCGTGGTCGCCGGGGTCGCCCGGACGGACACCGCCGATGTTCGTGATGCCGAAGGTCGAGCGGATGGCCGAGTAGACCGCCGCTGCCGCGGGAGTCAGACCCATCGCCGCTCCGGCGCCCGCGTAGGTGGACGAACTGCCACCCGACGAACTGCCCCCTGACGACGAATTCGACGAACTCGACGAACCGGACGAAGAGGAGGAGGACGTGGACGACTGCGTGCGCGCGGTCGTGCCGGACCCGGTCGCCGGCGCCTGTGCCGCGACGGGCTCGGGGGCCGGCTTGGGCTTCGGCTTGGCGACCGCCTTGACGCCGAGCGCACCGTATGCCGCGCCGGAACTCAGTGACACCGGTGCCCGCAGGTCGGTGGTGGCGGCGAGGTCGGCGCGGGTGGTCGAGCGGGAGGCCCGCTGATCCGCGGCGCGGCCGGCCACCGCGGCGTCGCTGCGGGTGCCGTCTGCGACGGCGACGGCGGCCCCTGGGGCGGGAGCGGCGGTGCGCGAGGCGTATGCGGCGGCGCCGGCGCCGGCGACGGCGAGGGCGGCCGCGGCGGTCAGGGCCAGCGCGCCGGGAGCGCGGCGCGTTCGGGCGTAGGCGCCAGAATGGGACAACACGATGACGTCGGGCCTTTCCGGGGATTCCGTCCACGGTACCGAGCCGCACCGGCAAATGTCACATCGAGATAACGGTGGTGGCGCGGGTTGAGAGGATGCGGCGATGGGATTCACCCGCGCCCAACTTCAGGGTTTCCGCGATCACGAGGTGCCCGACCTCATCGGGCCGGGCCTGGTGCTGCTCTTCGTCGGCATCAATCCCGGCCTGTGGACCGCGGCCACCCAGACTCACTTCGCCCGCCCCGGCAACCGCTTCTATCCCGCCCTGCTGCGCGCCGGCATCATCGAGCGGAGCATCGACCCTACCGCCGGGATGACCGACGCGGACCGCGCCTACCTGCTGCAGCGGGGGATCGGCATTACCAACATCGTCCGCCGCGCCACCGCGCGAGCCGACGAACTGAGCGCGCAGGAGTATGCCGCCGGCGGGCGCACCCTCCGCGCGACCGTTCGCGAACACCGGCCGCGGGTCGTCGCGGTGGCCGGGATCACGGCATACCGTGCCGCCTTCGGCGAACGCCGGGCCCGCCCCGGCCGGCAACCCGGCGACCTCGTGGGCGCGCAATTGTGGGTGGTTCCCAACCCCAGCGGCCTGAACGCCCACGAGACAATCGATTCCCTCGCGCAGGCCTATGCCGCGCCGGCCCGCGCCGCCGGCCTCCTCCCGCCCACCTGAACGCCGGATTCGGGCGCTCACCGGCCGGCCCTTATTGCGAACGAATTGCAGTAGCGTGGAGCCATGCACGTGCCCGACGGCTTCCTCGACGCAACCACCTCCCTGGCGACGGCCGCGACAGCCGTCGCGGGAGTCGGCCTGTCCCTGCGGGGCGCGCGGCGCGAGTTGAGCGACTTCGCCGCCCCCCTCGCCGGGCTCGTCGCCGTCTTCGTCTTCGCCGCCCAGATGCTCAACTTCCCGGTCGGCGCCGGCACCTCCGGGCATTTGCTCGGCGGCACCCTGGCGGCCGTCCTCGTCGGGCCGGCGACCGCCACCTTGTGCCTGACCGTCGTCCTGCTGATCCAAGCGCTGGCGTTCGCCGACGGCGGGCTGAGCGCGCTCGGCACCAATGTCACGCTCATGGCGCTGGTCGGGGTGTGGGCCGGCTATGCCGTCTTCCTCCTCGCCCGCCGGGTGCTGCCGCGCCGGGTCGCGAGCGTCCCGGTGGCGGCCGCGGTCGGGGCGTTCGTCTCCGTGCCGGCGGCGGCCCTCACGTTCACCGGACTGTATGCCGTCGGCGGCGCCGCCCCGATCGACCTCAGTTCGCTCGCCACCGCGATGCTCGGCTGGCACTCCCTCATCGGGCTCGGCGAGGCCGCCATCACCTTCCTCGCCGTCGGGGCCATCACGGCCACCCGTCCCGACCTGGTCCACGGGGCCCGGGCGCTCGCGGGAGTCCAGGACCTCGAGATCCGCGAGGGCGTGCGCGCATGAACCGGGACGTCAGCACGCGCAAGCGCATCAGCACCCGCACGCTCCTGCTGTGGGGGCTGGCCGTCACGCTCGTCCTGGCAGGCGTCGTCAGCTTCTACGCCTCCGGTCACCCCGACGGCCTGGAATTCGTCGCTGAGAAGCTCGGCTTCGACAGCACGGCCGCCGGCCACGCCGGCGGCGACTCGCCCGTCGCCGACTACGGCGTCCGCGGCGTCGAGAACTCCCGCCTGTCCGGGGGGCTGGCGGGCCTGATCGGAGTCCTCCTCGTGGGGATCGTGATGACGGGGCTGGTGGCGCTGCTGCGCCGCCGCACGCCCGCGAAACGCGACTGACGTGGGCGCGGGGCACGGCCACTACCTGCACTACCACGGGCACTCGCCGGTGCACCGGCTGCCGGCGCACACCAAGCTCGTCGCATTGCTGGTCTTCGTCGGCGCGGTGGTGGCCACCCCGCGGACGGCAGTCTGGGCCTTCGCCGGGTATGCCGCGCTGCTCCTCCTCGCGATGGCCCGCTCGGGCGTGCCCGCGGCCTACCTCGCGAAGCGCATGGTCGTCGAGGTGCCCTTCCTCGTCTTCGCCCTGCTGATGCCGTTCGTGGCCACCGGGCCGCGGGTGGAGGTGGGTCCGCTGCGCCTGTCCGAGGCCGGCCTGTGGGGGGCCTGGGCGCTGCTCGCCAAGGGCACGCTGGGTGTCGGCGCGTCGGTGCTGCTGGGGTCGAGCACCGAGCCGCGCGACCTGGTCCGCGCGCTCGATCGGCTGCGGCTGCCGCAGCCGCTGGTGCAGATCGCCTCGTTCATGGTGCGCTATCTGGAAGTCGTTCTCGGAGAACTCGATCGGATGCGGGTCGCGCGCGCATCCCGAGGGTTCACCGCGCGCTCCGTCAGGCACTGGCCGGTGCTGGCCGCGACTATCGGTGCCCTCTTCATCCGCTCCTACGAGCGGGGGGAGCGGGTGCATCTGGCCATGCTGTCCCGCGGGTATGCCGGCCGGTTGCCCTTCGCCGCCGAGCTCACCGCCACGCGGGTCCAGTGGGTCCGCGCGCTCGCCCTGCCGCTGATCGCGGCGGCCGGGTGCGTGGCGGCGTGGATGATGGCCTCGTGATCGCGGCATGAGCACCCCCGTCCTCGACCTCCGCGGCGTCGCCTTCGCCTATCCCGACGGGCACCAGGCCCTCTTCGGCGTCGACCTGCACGTCCACCCCGGCGAACGCGTCGCCCTCCTCGGTCCCAACGGCGCCGGCAAGACGACCCTCGTGCTGCATCTCAACGGCATACTCACCGCGGGCGCGGGCTCGGTGACGATCTCCGGGCTGCCGGTGACCAAGGACAACCTGCTGGAGATCCGGCGCCGCGTCGGCATCGTCTTCCAGGACCCCGACGACCAGCTGTTCATGCCGACGGTCCGCGAGGACGTCGCCTTCGGCCCGGCCAACCTCGGGCTCGCGCGCGAGGCGATCGACGAACGCGTCGAATCGGCGCTGCGGTCGGTGGGCATGCTCGACTTCGCCGACCGGCCCCCGCACCACCTCTCCTTCGGGCAGCGGCGCCGGGTCGCGGTGGCGACGGTGCTCGCGATGGAGCCGGAGATCCTCGTCCTGGACGAACCCTCCTCCAACCTCGACCCGGCGTCCCGGCGCGAACTGGCCGAGATCATCACGGCGCTCGGCGTGACGGTCCTGATGGTCACCCACGACCTGCCCTACGCGCTGCAGTTGTGCGAGCGCTCGGTCGTCCTGTCCGACGGGGTCATCGCCGCCGACGGGGCCACAGCCGACCTGCTGACCGACGCCGAGCTGCTCGCGCGTCACCGGCTGGAGTTGCCCTACGGCTTCGACCCGAGCGTCCTGGTTCGATCCGAGCGTTGACGGAGCTCACCCTCGAGGCTGAGCGACGTCATACCGGGGTCTGACGATATTCATCCCGGGTCGAGACCCAGGGTTGAGGACGCGGCACTGCGCGCCGCGAAATCCTTTGAGGCATGAACACATTTGCCGCCATCGCCACCTACCTCCTCGCCGCCGCCGGCGTGGCCCTGATGCTGGCGCTCGCCACGGTCCCGCTCGTCCTCGACCGCGACGCGGAGCGTTCGGACCTCGCCCCGGCCGTCCCGCTGCGCCCCCGCCCGGCCGCCGCGCCGACGGCCACCCCGCGCGCCGCCTGACCGGTCTACTTGTCGTAGGCCGTCGCGTGCTTGGGCTGATAGATCAGGATCGCGTCGGCGCCGGGCACCTCGACCTCGATGCCGATGCCGAACCCCATGTCGGACGGGCCGGTGAGGATGTTCGCGCCGCGCGCGGTGATCTCCTGCGCCGTGGCGCCGACATCGGTGGTCATCAGGCTCACCTGGTGATGGCGCGGGGCGCTGAACGACTCGCCCTCGAACTCGCCACCGGTCGGGTGGACGCCGATCTCGCACGGACCAGCGGAGAAGATGAGCCAGTCGGAGCCTTCGTTGTCGTCGTCGGTGACGAAGGGCAGCTGCAGCACATCCTTGAAGAACGCGCGCGTCGCCGACGCGTCGTCGCTGTAGATGAGTGCGTGAACGGCATTGATCATGTTTCCGACCCTACTTGAGAGCGAGCTGGGGGACGACCCGTTCGGCGACCAGGTCGAGGTGGTCGAGGTCGCTGAGGTCGAGCACCTGCAGGTAGACCCGTTGCACCCCGGCCTCGGCGTAGGTGCCCAGCTTGTCCACGCACTGCGCCGGGCTACCGGCGACACCGTTCTCCGTGAGGTCCTCGACGGACCGTCCGATGGCGGTGGCCCGTCCGCACAGCTCGTCGTCGGTGCGGCCGCACGCGAGGACGAGCGCCGCCGAGCGCACGATCTCGCCGGGGTCACGGCCCGCCTGCGCGCAGGCGTCGGCGACGCGGTCGTACATCTGCGTGACCTCGGCGACCGGCGAGAAGGGGACATTGAACTCGTCGGCGAAGCGGGCCGCGAGATGAGGTGTCTTGTGAACGCCCTTGCCGCCCAGGATGATCGGGGGGCCCTGGGGAGTGGCGGGCTTGGGCAGCGCCGGGGCATCGGAGAGCGAATAGTGTTTGCCGGCAAAGGAATAGGGCTCGTCGATGGCCGTGCCCCACAGGCCGGTGATGATCTCGAGCTGCTCCTCGAGCCGCTCGAAGCGTTCGGCGACCGGGGGGAAGGGGATCCCGTAGGCCGCGTGCTCGTCCTCGAACCAGCCCGCGCCGAGTCCGAAGTCCACTCTGCCACCGGACATCCGGTCCACCTGCGCGGCCGAGATGGCGAGCAGGCCGGGGTGCCGGAAGGTCGCTGCGGACACGAGTGTGCCGAGCCGGATCGTCGTCGTCTCCCGCGCCAACCCGGCGAGTGTGATCCACGAATCCGTCGGCCCCGGCAGCCCGTCCGAACCACCCATGGCGAGGTAGTGATCGGACCGTAAGAACGCGGCATACCCGCAATCCTCGGCACGTCGCGCGACGGCCAGCTGGTCGTCGTAGGAGGCCCCTTGCTGAGGCTCGACGAAGATCCGCAGTTCCACGGCCGTCATCCTGGCAGGCCCGCCCAGTCAGGGATATGACCCGCCTGCCGCCCGGGCACGAATTCATCTGTTGTCCATATTCCGGAGGGGCCCACAGCATCGTGGCCTACGGTCGCGGCATGGACGGGGGAGCAGCGCTGCGGGAGCGGCTGGAGCCGCTCTCGGGGCCCGTCCCGCTCGACCGGGCCGGCCTGGTGATCGCCGCGGTGCTGGCGGGCGTGATCATCGGCTGGCCGCCGCTGTGGCGCCGGGTGCGTCTCGCCGTGACGCTGGTGCACGAGGCCGGGCATGCGCTGGTGGGAGTGCTGTGCGGGCGCCGCTTCACCGGCTTCGTCGTCTCGGGTGATGCCTCGGGCCACGCCGTGACCGTCGGGCCCGTGCGCGGCCTCGGCCGGATCGCCACCACGTGGGCGGGCTATCCCGCACCGGCGCTCGCCGGCTGCGGCCTGGTCTGGGCGGCCGCGCACGGGTATGCCGCGCCCCTCCTCGCCCTGTTGCTGCTCTTGGAGGTGGTGCTGCTGCCGCGCATCCGGTCCGTGATGACCGGTGTGGTCCTGATCGTCGCCCTGGCGGCGACGGCGTCCGCCTGGTGGTGGCGCGACGACACCGTCCAGGTCCACGCCTTGACGATCCTCGGGCTGGTGCTGCTCGCCGGCGCCTGGCGTGGTTTGGCGGCGGTATGGCAGCGCGGTCGCGCCGGCGACGACCACGCCGTCCTGCGCCGCCTCACCGGGGTCCCGGGCGTCGTATGGCTGCTCAGCTGGGCTCTCGTGTGCGCCGCTGCCACGCTCGTCGCCGCCGGAGAACTCTGATCCGACTACGCACGTGGGTGGGAGCTCGATATCGCGCACATCGGCCCGGTAGAAGGCTTCGACGGCATCGGGATTCCGGCCGAGAGTCCGCACCGGCTCGGTCGTCAGCACCGTCATACCTCCTTGTCCCTACCCCCTTGTCGACGCAGACGGCCGGACGTTACATCGTCGGAGCACCGGAGCGGTCGGCGCCGTCCGGCGACGCCGCCACGACGGCGCACTGGGCCGGGTCGAGCCGGACGGCGATGGCCGTCTCGGGCACCTGCGCGGGGGCCCGCACCACGGCGGTGCCGTCGCCGGGGATCCGGACCCGGATCGCGGCATACCCGCGATGGTCGACCTGCTCGACGATCTCGAGCCGCCGCCCGGCCGGGTCGGTCACCAGGCCACCGGGGCCGACCGCGACGAGCTTGTCCCCCAACGGATCCGGGTAGCCGAGTCCGGCGGCCACCCCGGCCGGCAACAGCGGGCTGTAGCCGAGGAAGTGGGCCACGTCCGCGCGTGCCGGGTTGCGCCAGACCTCACCCGGCGAGCCGATCTGCGCGATGCGTCCGTCGATGAGCACGGCGACCCGGTCGGCGACGGCGAAGGCTTCGTCCTGGTCGTGCGTGACATAGACCGCCGTCGTCTCGGTCGCCTTCAAGGTTGTGCGCAGCATGCCGACGAGGCGCTCGCGCAGGGCACGATCGAGGGCCGACAGCGGTTCGTCGAGAAGCAGCAGCCGGGGCCGGGGAGCGAGCGAGCGGGCCAGGGCGACTCGTTGCGCCTGTCCACCCGAGAGGGTCGTGATCGCCCGGTGCTCGTAACCGGCGAGCCCGACCAGATGGAGCAACTGGGTCACCCGGGCCTGACGTTCGGCGCGCGGCAGGCCGGCGATGCCGTAGGCGACATTGCCGCCGACATCGCGGTGGGGGAAGAGTTGCCCGTCCTGAAACATCACGCCGAAGCCGCGCTGGTGCACCGGGGTGCGGCTCAGATCCAGTCCGTCCCACGCGACACGGCCGCCGGCAATAGGTTCGAGGCCGGCGATCCCGCGCAGCAGGGAGGACTTGCCGGACCCGGAGGCGCCGAGCAGGGCGATGATCTCGCCCGGTGCGACGTCGAGGTCGATGTGGTCGACCGCGGTCACCGGCCCGAAGCGAACGACGATGTCGCGCACCGACAGGCCGGCCGCGCTCACAGTTCGCTCGCTTCCGCGGGCCGGAGCCGTTCGGCCAGCAGCATGACCACCGCGGTGAGTGTGGTCAGCACCACCGAAGCGGCCAGTGCCGCACCGAAATTCGCCTCGCCCGGTCTGCCGATGAGACGGAAGATCACCACGGGCAGTGTGGGGCGGTCGAGCCGGGCGAGGAATGACGTGGCGCCGAATTCACCGAGCGAGGTGGCCATGGCGAAGCCCGCCGCGAGACCGAGGCCACGCACCAGGAAGGGTCCGTCCACGGTGCGCAGCACTCGGCCGGGACCGGCCCCGAGCGTCGCGGCGGCTTCCCGCTGGCGCGGATCGATGGCCCTCAGCACGGGCAGGATCGAGCGCACCACGAGCGGCAGCGCCACGATCGCCTGGGCGACGGGGATGAGCAGCATCGAGGACCGCAGGTCAAGGGGCGGCCGGTTCAAGGTGATCAGGAAGCCGAAACCCACGGTCACGGCGGACACTCCGAGCGGCAACATGAACGCGGCGTCCAGGGCGCGTAAACCCTTGCGCGCCAACGGATCACGCGGCCGACGACTGACGACGAGGCTGACCAGGGTGCCGAGCACCAGCGCGATGGCCGTCGCCTCGAGGGCGACGACGAGGGAGTTGCGGATCGCCGTCCACACCGGCACCGGGAGCGACCGGCCCACGGTCGTGCCGAGCGCTCGATAGTGATCGAGGGTCCAGCCCTCACGATCACGCAACGAACGCAGGAGCATCGTCGCCATGGGCAGCGCGAGGACACCGAGCACCGTCGCGCCGGTGACCAGTGTGGCGGCCCAGTCGCGGCGCCACGACCAGGTGTGCTCGCCACTCGCGTCCCCCCGCAATCGCAGCGCGCGCTCCTGCTGGGCACTCGTCCACGACGTCGCCAGCAGCGCGAGCGTCACGACGACCAGCTGAGTGATCGACAGCGCCGCCGCCGCGGGCAGATCGAGCAATTGCGTTGTCTGATACCAGATCTCGGTCTCGATGGTGCTGTAGCGGACGCCGCCGAGGACCATGACGATCCCGAACGCGGACGCGCAGAAGAGGAAGACCAGCGTCGTCGCGGAGGCGATCGCCGGCAGGAGCGCCGGCAGGGTCACCGTGCGGAAAGCCCGGGACGGGCTCGCCTCCAGCGCCCGGGCAGCCTCGACCGCCCGCGGATCGAGGCGTGACCACAATCCCCCCACGGTCCGCACCACCACCGAGTAGTTGAAGAAGACGAGCGCGGCGACGATCGCCGGCAGCGACTCCTCCCACCCCAAGAATCCCAACGGGCCGTTCGTCCCGAGCAGCGACAGGAAGGCCACGCCCACGACGACACTCGGCAGCACGAAGGGAACCGTCACGAGCGCCCGCAGCAGCCCACGGCCGGGGAAGCGAACGGCATACAGCAGGTAGGCCCCCGGCACTCCCAGCGCGACCGACACCACGGTGCCGAGCACGGCCAGGGTCAGTGTGGTGCGCAGGATCCGCCACGTGCGCGCGGACGTCAGCACCTCGGCCACCGCGCCGAGCGTCGATCCGTCCTCCGAGGCGAACCCGCGCCCGACCAGCGTCGCGACGGGCCACGCGAAGAAGATCGCGAGGAAGGCCAACGGGATCGCGGCCGCGAGGAGCCAGCCGCACCGCCATACCCACGACGGTCCGCCCCGGGCGCGCCGATCGGCCCGGGCGGGTGCGGTCGAGGTCGTCACGTCAGCGGTCAGCCCAAGACCTCGGCGGTCCAGTCCTTGATCCAGGTCTCACGGTTCGCGCCGATCGTGGCTGCGTCGACCGCGATGGGCTTCGTGGCGAGCGGGGCGAACTTGACCCACTCGGCCGGCAGCTCGACCGAGGAGTCCACGGGATACATGTACATCTGACCGGGAATGTCCGCCTGGACACCCGCCGTGAGCAGGTAATCGATGAACTTCTGTGCGCCCCACTCGTTCTGGCTGCCCTTGAGAATGCCTGCGTACTCGACCTGGCGGAAGCACGTGTCGAGCAGTGCCACCGTGCGCGACTCCTTCGCACCCTCGTCCACCTCGAACGCGGGGGACGTCGCGTAGCTGACGACCAGGGGGCGCGGGCCCTTGCCGGACGAACCGGAGAAGTCCCCGGTGTAGGCCTCGGTCCAGCCCTTGGCCACCTTGACACCGTTGTCCTTCAACGACTTCCAGTAGTCGAGGTAGCCGTTCTCGCCCTTGGCGCCGACGGTGGCGGCGAGGAAGGCCAGGCCGGGAGAGGAGGAAGCGGGATTCTCGACGACGAGGAGATCCTGGTATGCCGGCTTCGCCAGGTCGTCGAGGGTGGCCGGGACGTCCAGCTTCTTGTCGGCGAACCAGCCCTTGTCGGCGTTGACGCACACGTCGCCGTAGTCGATCGGGGTGAGCATCCTCGAGTCGTCCGCCAGCATCGCCTTGGCGGACTCGGGCAGGGCGGCGCCCGGGTACGCACTGAGGACCCCGGCGGTCTCGACCCGGCTCGCGAAGGTGTTGTCCACCCCGAAGACGACATCGCCGAGGGGTGCGTCCTTGGTGAGCACCAGCTGGTTGACCACCGTGCCCGCGTCGCCCGGCGCCACATAGGTGACCTTGATCCCGGTGTCGGACTCGAACTGCTTCTTGACCTCGTCGGAGAGGTTGAACGAGTCATGGGTGACGACGGTGAGGCTGTCCGAGCGGGTCAGTTCCGCGCTCGCGCTCTCCGACGCCGACTCCGACGCGCTAGCTGACCCGCTCTGGGAGGCGGCGGAACTGCTGCTCGAGGTGCCCGCGCTCCCGCCGTCAGAACACGCGGCCAGCAACGCGACGGCGACGGCTCCGGCGCAGGCGGCCCGCGGCATACGGGTGCGTCGTGACGTGATCAGTGTGGTCATGATGACTCCTCCATCAATCTGGAGGGCTCGGCATGTGCCGAGGAGAATCCCGACTCCCTACGCCGGTGCGAACCGGATCAGGTCCGAGGGTCTGCGCTCACGCGCACTCTCAGCGCCCGGTGGCGCTCCCCTGTCTGTGGGGTGAACGCTAGCACCCTCGGCTGCTGTTCCCGCAGGTAGGCGGGAACGGCCGGGGCAGGCGAGCGGATCAGTCGAGATACTGCGCCCGGATCTGCTCGCGCCGGATCTCCCAATTCGCGATGATCCGGTCCATCTCCTCAGTCACGAACGCATAGAAGTCCGCCGAATAGCGGAGCCGGCGCCCTGCCGCCGTCTCGAGGCCCACAGCCTCGGCTCCGCGCTGGAGCTGATCGACCAGATAGCCGATGACAGCGGCCTTCTGCAGCGTCACGTCGTGCCAGGTATCGGTATGCAGGACATAGACATCGCGCCGCGTGCCGCGTTCGCGTTCCTTGGTCACGAAGCCGTAGGCCTGCAGGAATGTGATGGCCCCCGACACTGCGGCCCGGCTGACGTGCAGCGCCTCGCAGATCTCCGCCGACGTCATCCGGCCGTCGTCGTCGGCGAGCAGGACCGCGATCACCCTGGCGGGCAGCCGTTGCATCCCCGCAGCGGTCAGCGTGGCACCGAAGGTCTCGACGAAGGCGGTCACCCGTGACTCGTCGCGACCGCCGCCGCTCGCCTCGTTCCCGCTGCTCGCCTCCGTCATGTCACCGCCTCCGTCACTGCCGCCCGGCCACGTAATGACAGCAGATTAGCAACATTCACAAATTCCTGACACCAGTGGCACTATGGAGGGGTGGCACATGTCATCGATATCGCCGGCCTCGTCAAGACCTTCGGGGCGACCCGGGCGCTGGACGGCCTCGACCTGCAGGTCGAATCCGGTCAGGTGCAGGGCTTCCTCGGACCCAATGGTTCGGGCAAGTCCACGACGATCCGGGTCCTGCTCGGTCTGCTCCGCCCGGACAGCGGGACCGCCCGCCTGCTCGGGGGCGACCCGTGGGCCGACGCGCCGGCGCTGCACCGCCGTCTCGCGTACGTCCCGGGCGACGTCTCCCTCTGGCCCAATCTCACCGGCGGCGAGATCATCGACCTGCTCGGCCGGGCCCGCGGCGGACTGGACCAGGCCAAGCGCGCCGATCTGATCGAACGCTTCGACCTCGACCCGACGAAGAAGGGCCGCTCCTATTCCAAGGGCAACCGGCAGAAGGTCGCCCTCGTGGCCGCCCTCGCCTCCGACGTCGAACTGCTCCTGCTCGACGAGCCCACGTCGGGCCTGGACCCACTCATGGAGCGCGTCTTCACCGACATCGTCCGCGAGCGGCGCGATCAGGGCGTCAGTGCACTCCTGTCGAGCCACATCCTCTCCGAGGTCGAGAAGCTCTGCGATCACGTGAGCATCATCCGCGCCGGACGCATCGTCGAGTCGGGCACGCTCTCCCAGCTGCGACATCTGACCCGCACCCATATCTCGGCCGAATTGGCTTCGCCACCAACGGATCTGACGGCCTTCCCCGGCGCCCACGATGTCGCCGTCGACGGGGACCGGTTCTCCTGCCTCGTCGACAGCGCGCAGGTCGGCGACCTCCTCGCCCGGCTCACGGCGCACGGGGTGCGCTCCCTCACCGCCACTCCGCCGACCCTCGAGGAACTCTTCCTCGAGCACTACGACCTGCCGGAGGAGGCGTCGTCGCGATGACGACCGCCACCCTCCCCGCCCCCGCCACCGTGCGCGACGCGGGCCCGGCCGCCGGCACCCGGGTGGTGCTGCGCCGTATCCTGCGAGCCGACCGGTGGTTCTGGCTGGTCTGGCTCGTCATGTTGTGGGTCACGATCCCGGCGACCGCGAGCGCCTATCGCGAGACGATCACCGACGACGCGGCCGGTCGCGAGGTCGCCGCGGGCCTGGCCACCAATCCGACGATGCGGGCGATGCTCGGCCCGCCCTACGACCTGTTGCACGTCGGCGGGTTCACGTCCTGGCGTGTCGGCGGCTTCGTCGCGATGATGGCCGCGGTCATGGCGGGGCTCGGCGTCATCCGCGCCACTCGCGCGGACGAGGAGGCGGGCCGCACCGAACTGTTGCGCGCCGGGTCGATCGGGCGGCACGCGCCCCTGCTCGCCGCCCTGCTCGTCGCCTCCGGGGTATGCGGTCTGCTCGCCCTCCTCGTCATCGTCTCGATGATCGGCCTGGGCACCCCGGCATCCGGCGCCGTCGCGCTGGGGCTGGGCATCGGCGTGACCGGTGTCGCCTTCGCCGGCGTGGGCACCGTCGCCGCCCAACTCACCGCGTCGGCCCGGACCGCCCGGGGCATCGCGATGGGATCGGTCGGCGCGGCATACCTCCTGCGCGCCGTCGCCGACGGGACCTCGGAGGACGCCGGTATGCGGTGGCTCGGCTGGCTCTCGCCGCTCGAGTGGTCACCGTACGTGCGGCCGTATGCCGGGGAGCGCTGGTGGGTGCTCGCCCTCCCGATCGCATTGGCGGCCGGGCTGATTGGGTTCGCCTTCGCACTGGAGGCCCGCCGTGATCACGGCGCGGGCCTGCGCCCCGCCCGCCCCGGCCCGGAGCACGCCGCACCGGCCCTGGGATCGGCGAGCGCTCTCGCTCGGCGGCTCGATCGGGGCACGGCGATCTGGACACTCGTCGGGATGGGCCTTTTCGCGCTCGTCATGGGCTCGATGTCGAATGTCTTCGACTCGATCGCCGAAGATCCCACGCTGGCCGATCGCTTCCGCCGGATGGGTGCCGGCGCGACCGACCTGACCGACGCCTTCTATGTGGCGATGATCGGCATCCTCGTCGTTCTCTTCGCCCTGATCGGCATCTCCCTCGTGGAGCGACTCCGGCGCGAGGAGGAGTCCGGGCGCGGTGAGCTGCTGCTCGCCGGCGCGACGTCTCGATCCCGGGTGTTGAGTGCCTTCGTCCTGCCGGCGCTGATCGTGCCGATCGGGGTGCTGATCCTCAGTGGTCTCTTGATGGCGCTGCCGGCGGCGCTGCGTGGCGACCCGCAGCAACTCGCACGGATCGGCGGCGGCGCCGCGGCCCAGGCACCCGGGATCGCACTCATCGTCGGCCTCGCGGTTGCCGTGCACGGGTTGGCGCCACGGCTGCGGCTACTGCCCTGGCTCGTCACCGGCTGGTCGCTCGTCGTCAACTGGATCGGCGCGGTGCTGGGCTTCCCCCAGCGAGTCCTCGACGCCACCCCGTTCGCCTATCTGCCACGACCTCCTGCCGAGCCAATGGACTGGGTCCCCGTGGTCGTCGAATCGCTCCTGGCTCTGGGATTACTCGCGGCCGGCTGGTGGGGCTACGCCCGCCGCGACGTCACCTGAGCGGGCCGGGCCGTTCCGTAGGATCGGCCGCGTGCCTCAGAACGAGTTCGGCCAACCCGTCGGCGAGCCGCTGCCCGGCTGGCAGGCCCGGCCACCCGTCATACCCGTGACCCTGACCGGAAGGCACGTGCGGTTGGAGCCGCTCACGGCGGCACACGCCGGAATTCTCTACGCGCCGACGGTTCTCGAATCCGACCCGCGGATCTGGACCTACTACCCCTACTCGCCGACGATGACCCGTGCCGAGTTCGACGCCTGCATCGCCGTCCAGCTGCGCAACCCGGCCGGCGCGGCGCACGCCATCATGGCGCCGGACGGTGCCGGTCTGGGGTTCGCGAGTTACTTGCGGATCGACCCGCCGAACGGCAGCGTCGAGGTCGGCGGGATCGTCTATTCCTCTGCGCTGCAACGCACCACGGCCGCCACGGAAGCGATGATCCTGATGGCCCGGCATGTCTTCGACGACCTCGGCTACCGCCGATACGAGTGGAAGTGCGACTCGTGCAACGAACCGTCCAAGGCGGCCGCGACCCGGCTGGGGTTCACCTACGAAGGGCGGCATCGCAACGCGACGGTCTACAAGGGCCGCAACCGCGACACCGACTGGTTCTCGATCACCGGTGCGGAATGGCCGGCGCTGTCCGCGGCATACGACGCGTGGCTGGCCCCCGGCAACTTCGATGCCGCAGGGGCGCAACGCCGCTCGCTCGGTGATCTCACCCGTTCCTGACGGGGCGCAGCGGGAAGGCGGTGACCCGGTCCGGGTCACCGCCTTCGCTGCGTCGGTCGCTGTCGAGGCTCGACCGGGGTGGGATCGACCGATCAGTGACCCGTCACCCAGCAGGCGATGCAGGCCCCGTCGGACGTGGAGTTCGGGCCGGCGACGTCGGCGTGCGCCGCCGGGGCGAGACCGAGGCCGCCGAGAAGGAGGAAGGCGAGGGTTGCGGTGAAACGGCGCATCAGGTCAGTCCTTTCGTGTCGTGGCCCGGCTGGCGTCCGGATCTGGGGGAAGTCAACCGGCCCGGCTCGCCCGCGCCAAGGGGTCTGGGCGACGCACAAACTGCCATGGCAGCACTTTCGGTAGCCATCGGCGGCGGCACCTGGATCTCCAGCAGCTCGCCGGCCTCGGTGAACTGGGCGAGTATTCCCCGCAACAGGCGGGTCGCCGCACGACGAACGGTGTCGGGGGTGCCCACGGCGAAGATCAGTCCGTCGATGAACCCGTCCGCCGGATCCGGCTGGATGCTCACGTGTTGCAGCACGCCGTCCGCTCCCGCACTACCACTGTCATTGAATGCCGCGATCGCGGAGCGGATCTCTAGGAGGACGACCTCGCTCTCGTCGGCAAGTCGCAAATTCTCTGGATATTTCCAGGCAAGGCGAAATGGGTAAATATCCATGATCGACCCTTTCGTCGTTAAAGACATCCGGGCCATCGTCGCCACAATTGGTCGTGTAGTGTGCGAGATATGGGGGGGAGAACCTGACATGACAGGAAGTGACGGCTCCGGGGCCCGGCCGCCCGTGGATGGCCTCGCGGTTCTCGGGCTCGAGCCGGTCACCTTGGACGTCTATCGCCAGTTGCTGCTGCGTCCCGAGGCCGACCTCACGACCCTCGCCGAGGCCTGCGGTGTCGGCGAGCCGCAGGCACGCGACGCTCTCGATGCCCTTGCCGCCACCGCCCTGCTGCGTCCCAGCCAGAGCCACGCCGGCACCTGGCGGCCCATCTCTCCCGAAGTGGCCCTGCGCCGGCTCGTCGCCGAGCTCGAGGAAGCGCACGCCCAGCAGGCCGTCCGGCTCGCCCGGGTTCGCGACGACGTGCTCGCCTTCGTCACCGACTATCGCGAAGAACGCGAAGCCCGGCTCGCCCGCACCGTCGAACGACTCGACGGTCGTGACGCCGTGGTGTCGATGCTCGAAGAACTCAGCGCCGCCAGCACGACCGAGATCCTGTCGATGTCGACGTCCCGACCCGCGCCCGAGGCCGTCGAGCAGGCACGCGACTCGGACACGGCGACGCTGGCGCGCGGGGTGCGCTCCCGCACGATCTATCTCGAGGGTGTCGTCGACAAGGCATTCCGGCAGTCGCTCTTCAGCTTCGTCTCCGAGGGGGCCGAAGTGCGCCTGGCCCCGACTCTGCCGGTGCGCATGCTCATCTTCGATCGTGCGGTCGCCGTCATCGCGACCGATCCGGACGACATCGGCGCCGGCGCCGTCGTGCTGCGCGGAGGCGGCGTTCTCATCGCCCTCGTTGCCCTCTTCGAGATGCAATGGGAGGCCGCCCGCGCCCCCTTCGAGGTCCCGACGCCCGAGAACGATGTCGAGGTGTTGTCCCCGATGGACACGCAAGTGCTGAGACTGCTCGCCCGGGGTCTCAAGGACGAGGCCGTCGCGCACCACCTCGGTGTCTCCGTCCGCACGGCCCGTCGTTTCATCGCCGATCTGCACGAGCGGGCCGGTGCCGGCAGTCGCTTCGAACTCGGTGTCCGCGCCAAGGAACTCGGCTGGCTCTGACCTGATCCGAACAGGTCGCGGCGGCACAAACTGTCATGACAGTTTGTGCCGCACAAAAACTCTTCCCTTGCCGTGGCTGGGCTGATGAAGTCTCTTTCGGCAGGCAGGAGAGATCCTGACAGAAAACGCCGAAGCCCCTTCTTCGCCTTTATTTCATTTCGTCATTCCTGAAAGGAATTCGCCATGCGCACGTCCGTTCGTCGTCCCGCCGCCACCTCGATCGCCGTCCTCGCAGCCGTCTCGCTCAGCGCGACCGCAGCCCTGGCCGCGAGCGGCACCGTCAACACCTCTGGTCTGCCGCTGACCGTCCGCAGCGGCCCGGGAACCGGCTACTCCGCCGTCGGCAGCCTGGCGGACGGGACGGGCGTGACCATCAGCTGCCAGACGATCGGCAGCACGGTCACCGGCACCTACGGCACCTCGGCGATCTGGAACAAGATCGGCACCGGTCGCTATATCGCCGACGCCTACACCTACACCGGTTCCGACGGCTTCGTCGCCCCCCTCTGCACCGACGGCTCGACCACCCACATCGGCAACGACTATCCCTACAGCGGAGCCACCGGCGGGGTCGACCCGTGGAACTTCTACAAGGGCCAGTGCACAAGCTTCGCCGCCTGGCGCGTGACCAGGACCCTCGGGCTGCCCTTCCACAACTACTACAAGGGCGTCCACTGGGGCAACGCGATCAACTGGGACAACGCGGCACGCTCGGCCGGCATCTCGGTCACGTCCACCCCACGCGTCGGTGACATCGCCGTGCGCAACTCCGGCACCTGGGGCCACGTGGCCTACGTCGAGAAGGTGAACGCCGACGGCTCCTTCGTCGTCGAGGACTATAACCACGTCCGCGCGTACACCTACGGCTACTGGACCGCGACCCGCGGCACGGGCAGCAACCAGTTCGACCAGTTCATCCACTTCAAGTGACCACCCCGCGCAGCTGACTGGCGCACCTGCCGGGGTGACGCCGCCGCCCGGTCCCCTCCGCCGGGCGGCGGCGCTTCGCGCCGGCCACACCGCATACCCGCCCCCACAACCGTCAACCGGCAATTCACGAAGAGAACAGGACCATGGCGACCCGACGCGCCCTGCTGACCGCGACCCTGTTCGCGGCGCCCACGAGCCTCCTGCTGTCCGAACCCGCCCGCGCGGCACTGCCCACCGTCGACATGGAGGCGCTGCTCAAAGCGGCCCAGTGGGATCCGGTCAAGCTGGACACCGGCATCACTGCAGGTGCCGGCGCGAGTGTGCTCCAGGTCGAAAAGGCCTTGGTGGCCAAGGGTTTACTGGCCGCAAGCTATGCCGATGGGCACTACGGAAGCCGCACCGTCGCGGCCTACAAGGCGTGGCAAGAATCCTTGGGGTACAGCGGAATCGGAGCCAACGGCATACCCGGCCCAGCGTCCTTGGCCGCCCTGGCGACGAATCGCTTCACCGTCGTCAGGCCGCTGGCACCGGGCGCGAAGGTTGCCTTCCGCGGGGTGACGATCAACTCGCGCACCCGGGCCATGCTCCTTGCCGCCGAGGGAAACTGGGCTTCACCTTCGTCATGGAGCAGGGCTCCTACAACCCCGGTGGGGACGTGACATCGGCGGGCACGCACGACGGCGGCGGGGTCGTCGACCTCGACGTGGTCGCGCTGACGAGCTCCCAGCGGACCGCGGCGGCCACGGCGCTGCGCCAAGCGGGCTTTGCCGCATGGGTGCGCTCACCGGCAATGGGCAACTGGGACTGGCACATTCACGCGGTCGCGATCAGCGACACGGACCTGGCGCCGCAGGCGCAGAAGCAGGTCGGTGCCTACTACGAGGGTCGAAATGGGTTGGCCAACAACGCTGTCGACGACGGGCCGAAGGTCACAAAGGTCACGTGGGAGGAGTATCAACGCAGCCTGGCCTGATCGCGGCCCACGGGGGGTTGTGGTGCGTTGCGATCCGTGCCGAGTCAGCGGCGCCCGCCGCCAGGTCCACCGCCGGGACCGCCATGTCCACCGGTGCCGCCGCCGCGTCCGCCCGGCCCGCCGGGTCCGCGCCGGCCGCCGCCGGAGAAGCCTGGACCGAACCCGCCTTGGCGTCCGCCGCCCCAGCCGCCCTGCTGATCCTGCTGCGGAGGCGGCGGCGGGGCCTGGTTGTCACCCTGGTTGTTCCAGGTGTTCTGGTTGCCGTTCCAATTGCCGTTTGTGGATGAGGTGTTCGAGCGGCCGAACAGGCGCCCGAACAGCCCCCCGCTGAACAGGCCGCCACCGAGCGAGCCGGTGCGCAGCCGGCCGATCAGGCCGTCGCCGCTGCCGCTGTCGCCGAACAGTCCCTTCTGCAGAGCGGCGCCGAGGAAGCCGCCGGCCACGGAGGTGAGCAGCGTCTTGCCCGTCGAACTCTGCACGCCGTCGAGGGCCTGCTGCAGCGCGCCGGGCTGGGCCACCTCGAGACGGGTCGCCGATCGGGCGAGGGCGGCGGGCGAGTCGTCGGCCGGGGCCTCGGCGGTGCGCGACAGAGCCTCGAGCACCTCGGCGCGCTCGGCCGGTGTCATCGACGCGAAGGCCTGCTCGTGGGCCTTCTCGATGTTGTCCGGGGTGGCGGTGCGCAGCAGGTACTGGTACCGCTCGACCGGATCCTGGCCATCCTGAGGGGTGCTGTGGGGCAGTGGCTGAGTGGTCATCGGTGGCTCCTGGGTGATGGTGTCTGCTGTGCTGTCGGTTTGAAGTTCATCGCCCCCGACGGTGACGAGCCTGAGGTATGGCTGTGTGCCTCCTGTGAGCCGGGGCCGTCCGCTGCAGTGGTGGCCGGCGTCCCGTGGCCGGGGCTGAATGAACCAGCCCTCGACGCGCGCGAGCACGCGCGCGCACGCCGAGCGCACCGCGTCGGCGTGCGCCACCTCGACCGAATGGTCGCCCATCATCGGCTGCTCCGCGAGCGCGACATACAGGCTCGTGAGGGTCATCGTGACATTCCGCAGCCACGCCGGCGGCGGGCCGACGCCCGCGACATCGGCGAGCGCGGCCTCGACGATGTCCAGCCAGTCCGTCGCACCGCCTGCGGTCAGATCCGGCTGGGTGAGTCATTCGAGGATGGCCACGCCGATGCGTGCCTCCTCGAGTTGCTGCCACATCTCGGCGGGGGCGGCGATCCGCCGGGCGAGGATCCCGAGGACCTCCTCCGGTGACGCGAGTCCCGCCGCGGCGGCCGTGCCGAGGTGGTCGGCGCCGTGGGGGACGGCGTGAAGCCAGCCGAGCTGGGCGTCATACGCCTGCACGTCGTGCTCGTGGGGATACCAGTGCTCGTGGGGATACCAGTGCTCGTGGGGATACCAGTGCTCGTGGGGATACCAGTGCTCGTGGGGATACCAGTGCGCGACGCGCTCGAAGGCCCCCCGGTCGGTGTCGCCGGCGGCGACAAGCGAGGTCAGGACCAGCACGGCGAAGCTGCGCTCGTGGATCGCCTCACCCGCCAGCCGGTCGAGCATCTCGGTCCGGATCCGGCCGGTCTGGCGAGGGAACCGGCCGGACTCGATCCCGTCCGCCAGCTCGGCATACGCCACCTCGGCGAGGCTAGCAAGCGGATGACTGGTCGAGCGGTCCCAGCGCTGCTGAGAGAATCGGGGTATGTCGGCGCCTTCGGATCACGGCCTGCACCTGTTGACCCTCGAGGGCGGCAGCGCCCTGTCCGACTTCCGGGCGCGCGCCCTGTTGTCGCGGCTGCAGTCCGTCGCGCCCCGGATCGATGGCGTGCACGGGCGCTTCGTGCACATCGTGGCGAGCGTCGAGCCGCTGACGGAGGAGTCCGCGGCGACGGTCACCCGGTTGTTCACCTACGGGCAGCCGTATGCCGGCCCCACCGCCGAGCTGGGCACACTCGTCGTCGTCACACCCCGGCTGGGCACGATCTCGCCGTGGTCGAGCAAGGCGACCGACATCGCCCGCAACTGTGGTGTCGACATCGCCCGGGTGGAGCGGATCACCGAATACGTTCTGACCGGACCGGCGTTGAGCGAGGCCGAGTGGGCCGCGGCCGCTGGTGTCCTGCACGACCGGATGACCGAGGCCGTCCTGCGTGACATCGCCGCCGCCGAGGCCCTGTTCGACGCATTCGACGCAGAGCCGATGGCCGAGGTCGACGTGCTCGGCGCGGGGACTGCTGCTCTTGAGGAGGCCAACACGGCATACGGCCTGGCCCTGTCGGCGGATGAGATCGACTACCTCGCCGAGGCGTTCACCGGGTTGGGGCGCAACCCCACCGATGTCGAGTTGACGATGTTCGCGCAGGCCAACTCCGAGCACTGCCGGCACAAGATCTTCAATGCCGACTTCGTCATCGACGGTGCCCCGCAGCCGCGTTCGCTCTTCGGGATGATCCGGCACACCGAAGAGGTCGCTGGTGACGGCACGGTCGTCGCCTACAAGGACAATGCCTCCATCATGCGCGGATCCACGCGCACCCGGTGGCTGCCGTCGGGTGCCGGCACCGGGCCGAGTGAGTACGCCGGCACCGAAGGTGAGGTCCATGTCCTGATGAAGGTCGAGACCCACAACCACCCGACGGCGATCTCGCCCTTCCCGGGCGCGGCCACCGGGGCGGGCGGCGAGATCCGCGACGAAGGGGCGACCGGACGGGGGTCGCAACCCAAGGCCGGGCTCACCGGCTTCGCCGTGTCCAACCTGCGCCTGCCCGGCACCGAAGAGCCTTGGGAGACAACCGATGCGGGCGCTCCGGCACATATCGCGACACCGCTCGAGATCATGCTGGACGGTCCTATCGGTGCGGCGGCGTTCAACAACGAGTTCGGCCGGCCCGGTCTCGGCGGCTTCTTCCGGGTCTTCGAACAAGAGGTCTCCGGGATCAGCCGCGGCTACCACAAGCCGATCATGAGCGCGGGTGGGCTCGGCACCATCGATGCCGGCCAGACGGAGAAGGTCGCCTTCCCCGACGGCACCCTGCTCGTGCAGCTGGGCGGCCCGGGAATGCGGATCGGCATGGGTGGCGGCGCCGCGTCGTCGATGGCCGCCGGCGCGAATGCCGCTGAGCTGGACTTCGATTCGGTCCAGCGCGGCAACCCGGAGATGGAGCGGCGCGCCCAGGAGGTCATCAACCACTGCTGGTCCCTCGGTCCGGACAACCCCATCCTGTCCATTCACGACGTGGGCGCCGGCGGCCTGTCGAACGCCTTCCCCGAACTCGTGGACGGCGCAGGGCTCGGCGCGCACTTCGAACTCATCGCCGTGCCCCAGGCCGAGACGGGCTTGTCGCCCAAAGAGATCTGGTGCAACGAGAGTCAGGAGCGGTATGTCCTGGCGATCGCTCTAGAGGACTTCCCGCGTTTTGCTCAGCTGGCGGAACGGGAGCGCTGCCCGTATGCCGTCGTCGGAGTCGCCCGCGATCACGGTCATCTGCAACTGTCCTTCGACACCGAGGGAGAACCGGGCGCCGAGTTCGCCGTCGACATGCCGATGGAGGTGCTGCTCGGCAAACCGCCGCGGATGACGCGGGACGTGCAACGGGCCAAATGGACGGGCGACGACTTCGACGGCACCGGGATCGCCCTGCGCGAGAGCGCGTATGCCGTGCTGCGTCACCCGAGCGTCGCCAGCAAACGCTTCCTGATCACCATCGCCGACCGGTCCGTCGGCGGCCTGACCCACCGGGACCAGATGGTCGGGTCGTGGCAGGTGCCGGTCGCCGACGTCGCGGTCACCCTCGCCGATCACGTCGGGTTCGACGGTGAGGCGATGGCGTCCGGAGAGCGGATGCCGCTCGCCGCCGTCGATGCCCCCGCCTCTGGGCGGATGGCGGTGGGTGAGGCGCTGACCAACCTGTTGGCTGCGCCGATCACCCTGCGGGGCGTGAAGTTGTCGTGCAACTGGATGGCCGCGTGCGGTGAGCCGGGGGAAGACGCTGCACTCTATGACACCGTCCACGCCGTGGCGATGGAGTTGTGTCCGGCTCTGGGGGTCGGTGTGCCCGTCGGTAAGGACTCGCTGTCGATGCGCAGCAAGTGGACCGATCCGGCGGACGGCGTTGCCCGACAAGTCATTTCCCCCGTCTCACTGGTCGTCACGGCCTTCGCGAACGTCGAGGATGTCCGTGGCACCCTCACCCCTGCGGCGGCGGCCAACCAGGTGGTGCTCCTGATCGACCTCGGCGGCGGCCGGCATCGGCTCGGCGGCTCGATCCTCGCGCAGACGGCGGCACGGTTCGGCACGGACGTGCCCGACCTCGATGATCCGAAACTGCTCGTCGCCTTGGTCGACGCGGTCAATACGTTGCGGGAGAAGGGGATTGCCACGGCATACCACGACCGGTCCGACGGGGGGCTTTGGGCGGCCGTGTGCGAGATGGCGTTCGCGGGGGGTGTCGGTATGGACATCGATCTGACCTCGCTGGTGCACGGCACGCCGGGCAGCGAGATCGCCGCGCTCTTCGCCGAGGAACTCGGCGCGCTCGTCACGGTGCCGGCCGAGCGGACAACCGAGGCCATCGCCATCCTGCGCGACCACGGTCTCAGCGCGGCGACCCATGTCCTCGGGGCCAGCCTGCGCGAGCCGCGAGTGCGCGTCTCGGCGGCGGGCGGCACCGTGCTCGACGAGCCGCTCGGCGACCTCGCTACGGCGTGGGACGAGGTGTCCTGGCGGATCAGCGCCCTTCGGGACAATCCCGTGTGCGCCGACGAGGAGCATGCGGCGGTCGCGGCGCTGGGGGCCGATGACGGGCATCTCGTGTTCGAGCCGAGTTTCGACCCGGCCGAGGACATTTCGGCGCCATACCTCAACGTCGGTGCCCGCCCGAAGGTGGCCATCCTGCGGGAGCAAGGGGTGAACTCCCATGTCGAGACGGCCTTCGCGTTCGATCGGGCCGGGTTCGCGGCATACGACGTCCACATGACCGATCTGATGACCGGACGAGCGGATCTTCGAGATTTCGCGGGGCTCGTCGCGGCCGGCGGGTTCTCCTATGGCGACACGCTCGGCGCCGGCGAGGGCTGGGCACGCTCGGTCCTCTTCCATCCGGAGCTGACCGAGGCCTTCCACGAGTTCTTCCACCGGCCCGACACCTTCGGCCTGGGCATCTGCAACGGCTGCCAGATGTTCGCAGCCCTGGCCGAGCACATTCCGGGCGCCGAGGCGTGGCCCCGCTTCACCCGCAACCGCTCCGAGCAGTATGAGGCCCGCCTCTCCCTCGTGGAGGTGCTGGACTCACCTTCGATCTTCTTCACCGGGATGGCCGGCTCGAAGCTGCCGATTGCCGTCGCACACGGCGAGGGCTTCGCCGACTTCTCGGCGCAAGGCGACCCAGGGGCGGTCCAGCGTGCGATGCGTTTCGTGGACGCGTCGGGCCGGGTTGCCACCAGCTATCCGGCGAACCCGAACGGGTCCCCGGACGGATTGACCGCGGTCACCACCGGCGACGGCCGGTTCAGCGCCATGATGCCGCACCCCGAGCGGGTGCAGCGCAATGTCCAGATGTCCTGGACCGCTGGCGCACTCGACGCGCCCAGCCCGTGGTTGCGGATGTTCCGCAACGCCAGGGTCTGGGTGGGTTGAGCGGCGATCAGGAGTAGAACGGACGGTCGGGGTCCTCGGGGTCGTCGGTGCCGCGCACGTCCGGGTCGTGGTTCGCGATCGACAGCGACGGGTCGCCGTGCAGCATGCGTCCGTCATCGGTGCTGACCGCGACCCCGGCGCTGTCATGCAACTGCCGGGCCAGATTCCGGTAGGACTCGTCCGGCAGGGCGATGCCGGCGGCGTCCATCCGCTCGCGCAGGTCCGCCTCGATGCCGTCCTCGTCGCGATCGGAGTCCGCGCTCACGGCCACGACGGCATCGACATATGACTGCACTTGCGTCGTGTCGTGCCGCTCCAGAAAGGCCCCATTGAGCACGAGGTGGGCGAGCCGCGGAGGGGCGATGTCGGCCGCCGGGTTGGCGTCGACGTCGGAGGTCTCGCCGCCGGCGTCGACGTTGTCGTCGCGAGTCTGGTAGCTATCACTCATAGCCTCCAACTGTAGGAGAGCCGACCGCGCGCCCTGCCCGTCAGCGTCCGGTCAATCCGGAACGGTCGATGCGACCGGGCCGCCCTCGACCGGGAGGCCTGCCTTCTCCCACGCGGTGAACCCACCCTCGAGGTGGGCGACATCGGCCCGCCCCATGTCATTGAGGGCGGCCGTCGCGAGTGCCGAACGCCAGGCCGACCCGCAGTAGAGGATCAGCTTGCGGCCGTCGTCGAGCGCGGGCTTGTAGTAAGGGCTGGCCGGATCGACCCAGAACTCCAGCATCCCGCGGGGCGCGCGGAACGCGCCGGGGATGGTCCCGAGTCGCTCCAGCTCGCGGGGGTCGCGGATGTCGACGATGAGGACGCCAGGGTCGTCGAGCAGATCCGCGACCTCCGCGACGGGGATGGTCTCGATGCGGGTCATCGCCTCGTCGACGAGGTCCTTGGCGCTGCGCCGCAGCGGGCTTCCGGGTTCGCGGTCGGTCATGGCTGGATTGTTGCGTGTTCGGCGGCACAACACGCCGCTGCGGCGAGACGATGTGTCCATGCCAGCGATTCCGGCCGAGATCCGTGCCTACCTCGACGACATCGTGGGGGTGTTCACGCGGTCGCTCGGACCCGACCTGACGGGGGTATGGCTCATCGGCAGTGCAGCGCAGGGCGTCTACGAGCACGGCGTCAGCGATGTCGACGTCATGGTCATCTCAGCCACGCGACATCCTCGGGAGGAGCGTGAAGCCGTGGCCGGGCGCATCGTGCATCCAGCGCTCGAGTGCCCCACGGTCGGTCTCGAATGCGTTTGGTATGCCGTGCCCGACCTTGTCGACATGTCCTCGCCGGTCGTGTTCCAGGCCAATGTCAACGGCGGTCAGGTCCGGGCGCCGATGATCGCCTTGGAGCCGGACGACCAGCCGCAATGGTGGGCGGTGCTCGATCTGGCGGCTGCCCGGCAGGTCGGCATACCGTTGCTTGGACCGCCTGCGGCACAGGTCATTCCGCCGATTCCCGGGCCGCGGCTGCGGCGCGCGATCGAGGAGTCGCACGCCTTCCACGACGGGCCGGATGAGGGCAGCCCGAACCGGGTCCTCAACCTGGCACGCCTCATCGTGCTCGTGGAGGATGGGGAGTGGGTCTCGAAACCTGTTGGCGCCCAGCGGCTTGCGCAGGCGGAGCCGGAATTCGCGGCGGCGCTCGACGCCGCGCTCCGGGCGCGCGCGGAGGGCCACTGGATCGACCCCACTCTCGCGGCAGGGCTCAGCCGTCGTCTCGCGGACGCGCTGAACGCGAGCGACGAGTCACGTCGCTGAGATCAGATCATCCGCCTCAATCAACGTGCGCAACTGCTCTCGCAGTTGGGTGCGGAACCGCTCGACATTGCCCAGCTTGATGTCCTCATAGCCGCGGACCACGTCGGGCAGGGCGGCGATGGCGACGACCGTGTCCCGAGTGTCCGGGGTCAATTTCCCAACTGCCGCAACGATTCCCCGCAGATACTCGTCGATGAGCGACCGCTCGGCGCGCCGAACCGTGGTGTGCCCGAAAGGATCCAGTGCGCTGCCGCGCAGGCGGCGCGCCGCGTACAGGCCGCGCAGCGCAGGGAGGGCCCAGGTGCCGAGGGTGAGCTTGGAATCGACACCGAGCGCGCGCAGTAGCGGCGGGTGCAGCCGGAAGGCATAGCCCGCGTCGGGGCCGAACTGCTCGCGAATCGCCTGGGCGACAGCGGGATCCGTCGACAGGCGGGCGACCTCATACTCATCCTTGTAGGCCATCAGCTTGAACAGCCCACGTGCCACCGCGGCCGTCACCGGGCTCGTGGCGTCCGGGACGGCGGCCTGCTCGCGCCGGTGCACCTGCGCGAGGTGGTGCAGATAGGTCCGCGCATAATCCGGGTCCTGATAGGCGGTCAGTTCCTCGGCTCGCCGAGCGATGAGTTCGCCCAGCTCGCCGTCGGTCGGCAGGCCCGCTGCGCGGACGAGCCCGTATGCGGTGGTCCCCGCCGCACGGGTGGAGCGGCTTGGCGGAGGCGCTGCGGCGGCCACCACGGCGTCGGGAACCGCGGCATACCGTCGACCCCACCGGAAGGCCTGGTGGTTGGCCTCGACGGCAACGCCGTTCTGCGACAAGGCATCTTCGACAGCGGCCGGCGGGAGGGGCAGGGCGCCGGACTGCACGGCGACACCGAGGAGGAAGGTGTTGGTCAGCTGATCGCTGCCGAAGAGGCCCTCGGTGATCGCGCGGGCATCGAGGATGACGCTGTCGGGGCGGACCCGGGTGCTCAGGTCTGCCATGAGCGGGTCGACGCCGGGGAAGGTGACGGCGGGGTCGGCGACCATCGATCCGGTCGGGGTGCGCGTGGTGGAGACGACCGCCCAGGTGCGCCCGGCATCGGTGAGCACAAGATTGGTCGGCGCGGTGGCGACGAGCAGGTCGGCGCCGACATATACATCGCATTCGCCCGGGCCGATGGCATTGGTGCCCTCGATCGACTCGGGGGAGATGCGCACATCGGAGATCACCGCGCCGCCCTTCTGCGACAGGCCGAGCTGATCCAGGCCGCGCACGAAGAGGCCGGCATTCGTCGCGGCGACGGCGAGGACCTGTGCCGTGGTGACGATTCCGGTGCCGCCGATTCCCATGAGGCGCACGCCGATCGGCCGGTCCAGGAGGGTCACGGGTGGCTCGGGCAAGTCGCTCACGGCAAGTTCCCCCGCGGTCCGGGCCGCGCGGGGGCGGCCGCTCCCGGGGGTCACCTCGATGAAGGACGGGCAGTCCCCGTCGAAGCAGGAGAAGTCCTTGTTGCAGCTGGCCTGGTGGATGCGGGTCTTGCGGCCGAACTCGGTCTCGACCGGCTGCACCGACAGGCAGTTGGACTTGGCGCCGCAATCGCCGCACCCTTCGCAGACCAGTTCGTTGATGAAAGACGCGCGGTTCGGCGTCGCCGCCAGGCCGCGCTTTCGCTTGCGCCGCAACTCGGTTGCGCACTCCTGGTCGTTCAGCAGGGCGGTGACGCCGGGGACGGCAGCGAGGTCGGCGAGCACCGACTCCAGGTCGTCGCGGTGGTGGACGCGCACACCGTCCGGCAGGCGTGCCCCGGCATATCGGCTCGGGTCCTCCGTGGTGATGGCGACCTTCGCGACGCCCTCGGCGAGCAGTTCGGCGGCGAGGCGGGGCACCGGCATACCGCCGACGATGTCCTGGCCACCGGTCATCGCGACCGCGCCATTGCACAGGATCCGATAGGTGACATTGACGCCCGCGGCGACGGCCGCGCGGACGGCGAGGCTGCCGGAGTGGTGATAGGTGCCGTCGCCGAGATTTTGGACCAGGTGGTCCTCGGAGACGAAGGGAGACATCCCGATCCACGCCGCGCCCTCGCCGCCCATCTGGGTGAAGCCGATGACATCGCCGACCCGCTCGGGGTCCATGAAGACGACGAGGGTGTGGCAGCCGATGCCGGCGGCGACGAGGCTGCCGCCGGGCGTGGCGGTGGAGCGGTTGTGTGGGCAGCCGGAGCAGAAATAGGGCGTGCGTGTCGCCGCGGGGGCCAGCGGGAGGGTGGGCCGGGTCGCGGTATGCGGTGTGGCCAGCGCCGCGGTCGCGGCCGCGATCGTCGGCGAGCCGAGCACCTCGGCGATCCGGTGCCCGAGGCTTTGGGCGATCAGCTGAGCCGGCAGGTCGGCGTGCGCCCGCAGCAGCGGCTGCCCGTCGGGAGACTGCTTGCCGCCGACGCGCGGCGCATCGGCCCGGCCGTAGAGGGCCGACTTGATGGCGGTCTCGACCAGGGGCCGCTTCTCCTCGACGACGATGATCTCGTCGAGGCCGGCCGCGAAGTCGAGCAGCCCGGCGACATCGAGAGGCGCGACCAGTCCGAGTTTCAGGACGCGAATCCCGCTCTGGCCCAGGCGATCCGGTGTGACGCCGAGGAGGGTCAGGGCCTCGAGGGTATTGCGATAGGTCTGGCCGGCGGTGACGATCCCGATCTTCCCGCGCTGGTCGCCGGCGATCTCGTCCAGGCCGTTGGCGCGGGCGTAGCGCAGCGCCAGCTCGGGCCGTGCGCCGACGAGCGACTCCTCCAGTTGCGCCAACCCGGGCTGCAGGAAGCTGGCGTGCGGGGCGTGCACGAACGGCTGGCCGTCGATCGTGTTGTCCGGCAGCGTGATCGAGGGGTCGCCCAGGGTCACGGTCGCGCTGCCGTCTACGACATTGGTGGCGAGTTTCAGCGCCACCCACAATCCGCTGAAGCGCGACATCGCGATGCCGTGCAGGCCCAGGCGCAGAATGTCCTGCGGGTCGGCGGGGGCGAGCACCGGCATACCCAGTTCGGCGAGCGCCCACTCCGAGCTGCTCGGCACCGTCGAGCTCTTGGCGGTCGCGTCGTCGCCGACGAGCGCGAGCACCCCACCGAGCGGGGAGGCGCCGCCGAGGTTGCCGTGCCGCAGGGCGTCGGTGGCCCGGTCGAGGCCCGGCGCCTTGCCGTACCAATAGGCGGCCACCCCGTCGACGGTGCGGCTCGCCCGGGTGCTCGCGAGCTGCGAGCCGAGCACGGCGTTGGCGGCCAGTTCCTCGTTGACGGCGGGCCGGAAGACGACGCCGGCGGCCGCCAGCTGCTCGCCGAGCTGCAGCAGTTCCTTGTCGTAGCCGCCGAGTGGTGACCCCTCATACCCGCTGATGAAACCGCCGGTCCGCAGCCCGGCCGCCCGGTCCCGCCGCGCCTGGTCCAAGGGCAGGCGCACCAGCGCCTGCAGTCCGCCGAGGTGGATCTGGCCTGCGGTCGCGGTCAGCCGGTCGGCGATCCGGAAGTCCCGCGCCCGCGGGTCCGAGGTCTGGTCGTGGGTCGTCGCGCTCATTGCTCCCCTTCTGGCCGCCAGAGCACGGACACTACAGCGATTTCCCCAGTGGTGGACGGGGCATCGGCAGTCCGGGATCATGGCTCCTGTGTGTCGCACAACGGTGCCCAGTACCTGCCGCCTTGTGGTCACGACGTGGGAGCCCGACGACGTGGACGCACTGCTCACGATCCACGCGGACCCCGAGACGATGCGTTTCGTTCGTCATGGCGCCGGCCGGAGACCCACGCCGAAGTCGCGGCCCTGATCGATGGGTAGATCACCGAGCAGGATCGAGCGGGCTTCACGAGGTGGCGCGTTGCCGACCACGGCGGCTTGCTGGTCGGTCGAGCCGGGTTCGCCGCGTTCCGGGGCGGGCGCCAGCTGGGCTACACCATTCGCCGGGATCGTTGGGTCAGGGCCTGGCGACCGAGGTCGCGACCGCGCTGGTCGGTTGGCATCGACAGTTCGCTGACCACGTGCCCCTGTGGGCTTACGTCTCCCCGGGAAACCACGCCTGCACCCGCGTGCTGGACAAGGTCGGATTCCGGCGCGCGGGCGCCGTGGAGTGCGGGTGCGAGGTATGCCCGCCGTTCCGGCTGCCTGCTGGAGCCGAGCCCGGGGCCAGCCTGGGCTAGCCGGATTCGACGACGTGGCCCAGTTCGGCTGACGCCGTGAGTAGGGTCGAGCCATGACCCAGTTCATCGCCGGCGCCCGCGTCGAGGCCGACGGCGGCGAGCCGTATGCCGTCATCGACCCGTCGACGGGCGAGACGATCACCGAGATCGCGCTCGGGGGCGCCGAGCAGGTCGATATCGCCGTCGCCGCCGCGCGGGCTGCGTATGCCGGCTGGTCCCGGGCGACCCCCGGGGAGCGGTCGGCCGTGCTCACCCGTTTCGCGGCCGAAGTCGACTCGCGCGCAGCGGAATTCGCGCAGGTCGAGTCCCGGCAGGCGGGCAAACCGATCCGGCTCGCGACCGAGTTCGACGTGCCGGGGACGGTGGACAATACCGCCTTCTTCGCGGGCGCCGCCCGGCATCTCGACGGCCTGGCCACCGCCGAATACTCACCCGATCACACCAGCAGCATCCGCCGCGAACCGATCGGGGTCGTCGGGTCCATCTCGCCGTGGAACTACCCCCTGCAGATGGCTGCCTGGAAGATCCTGCCCGCGGTCGCGGCCGGCAACACGATCGTCCTCAAACCGGCGGAGAACACGCCCTTGACGTCGGTGATGTTCGCCGAAGCCGCGACAGCGGCCGGGATGCCGCCCGGCGTGATCAACGTGGTCGTCGGCCGCGGGCCGGTCGCCGGCGCCCACCTGCTGCGCCACCCCGAGGTCGACATGGTCTCCTTCACCGGCTCCACGCGCGTCGGGCGCACCGTCCTCGAGGCCGCCTCGGCCACCGCGAAACGCGTCCACCTCGAGCTCGGCGGCAAAGCGCCCTTCGTCGTCTTCGACGACGCCGACCTGGAGGCCGCGATCCACGGCGCGGTCGCGGGCAGCCTGATCAACACCGGCCAGGACTGCACGGCCGCGACCCGCGCCATCGTGCACCGCTCGCGCTATGCCGATTTCGTGGCGGGAGTGGCGGATCTGTATGCCGCGGTCCGGCTCGGCCCGACCGCCGACCCGGCCACCGACCTCGGACCGCTGATCTCGATGGCCCATCGCGAGAAGGTCGCCAGCATGGTCGAGCGCGCCCGCTCGTATGCCCGGGTGGTCACCGGCGGTGCGGCGCCCGGCGGGGACCTGGCGGCCGGGTCCTATTACGCCCCCACCCTGCTCGCCGATGTCAACCCCGGTCAGGAAGTCTGGACCGACGAGATCTTCGGCCCCGTCCTGACCGTAACGGCCTTCGACAGCGACGACGAGGCGATCGCCCTGGCCAATGACACCGCATACGGCCTCGCGGCCTCCGCCTGGACCCGCGACGTCTATCGGGCCATGCGCGCCAGCGCGCAGATCCACGCCGGTTGCGTGTGGATCAACGACCACATTCCGATCATCAGCGAGATGCCGCACGGCGGGGTGAAGCAGTCCGGCTTCGGCAAGGACATGTCGGCCTACTCGTTCGAGGAGTACACGACCGTCAAGCACGTGATGTTCGACCGCACCGGCGACGCCGAAAAGGGTTGGCACCGCACAATATTCACCCTCCCGGGCTGAAACCTTGGCCCGCGGGCTACTTGGTGGTCAGGCGGAGGGTGAAGTCGGCGTCGCCGCCGTCCTGGGAGGCGCTGAACCCGAAGGCCGACAACGGCGCCAGGTTGGCCTTCTCGTCGGCCGGGATGTCGGCGCCGAACTGCTCGACGACCTTGGCGATGTCGACGAAGCCGGCCTGGGTGGCCTTGGCGTAGTCGGGCATCGCGGCGGTGAAGGTGGCGTTCTGGTCCAGGCCGGAACCGGTGGCGACGGCATCGGCATACGCCTGATCCATCGCCAGCGTGACGCCCTTGGCCGAGGAGAAGCCGAAGGCCTGCCCCTGTTCGGCGACCTTGCTCATCAGCTTCTGCACGACTGCCGGGTCGCCGTCGGTCTTCAGCGCGACCTTGGGCATGCCAGAGCCCGTGTCCATGCCGCCGAAGGCGATGGTCGTCTTGTTGCCGACGATCTTGACGATGTCCTCTGGCAGTTGGATGCCCAGCTGCTGCTCCGCCTCGGCGATCAGGTCGGAGCCGCCGGTCGAGCTGGTGAGGTCGGTGAAGCTCTTCTCGAGGTCAGCCCAGGTCTTGGTGAGCTGTTCGCCCAGGCCGGAGATGCTCACGGCGGCGATCGTGTCCGCCGGCAGCGCCGCGATGGCGCCGGCGTCCTTGCCCGGGTTGCCCGTCACCTTGGTGCCCTTGACGCTGCCGGCCAGCTCGAGGTTGGGGCCGTCGAAGCGCAACGCGGCAACCATGCGGCCGTCGCCGATCTGCTCCTTGACCTTGGCCATCTGCTCGGCGGGCAGGGAGTCGGTCCCGGTCGCGCCCGCGGCCGCGGCCAGGTCGAAGGCGCCCTTGACGTCGACCCACATGCTCGCGATGCCGTCCTCGCCGAGGTCCTTCATGTCCCCGGAGAAGTTCGCCGCCTTGGCCAGCGGGGCGTCGCCCGCGGCGAAAGCGGCCAGGTGCTCGGGCTTTTCGGCGCAGCGGACGAAGTCGGCCACGACATCACAGGTGGATCCGGTCGTCCCGGCCTTGGCGATGGCGGCCTTGGCCTTCGCCTCGTCCGTCGAGGCAAGGATCGCGACGGCCGCGACATCCTTGCCGCCATCGGTCGGCACCGCAGCGAAGGCGAACCGGTCGCCGAGCCACGGGGCGATGTCCGCGTCATACGACAGATCCTTGAAGGCGCCCTCCTTCTGGGCCTCTTCGAAGATCTTTCGGCGCAGGTCGGCGGTGTCGTCCATCCCGATCCTGTCCTTGAGCGCCGGGAACTTGCGCAGGAACCGCAGCGCGTCGATCTTCTGCCCGCTCGCCGGGTCCAGATCGATCTTGGCGAACATCACGGCGTTGGCCGGCACGATGTCCTCCGGCTGCGCACCCCCGCCGCCCAGCACGTTGACGGCGGCCGCGCCGCCGACAGCCAACCCGACCACGGCCATGCTCCCCACGACCGCGGCGGCCACCTTGCCCCGCGACATACCGCTGCGGGCGTCGGGTCCCGCACCCGAGCCTGCGGTCACGAATTCGACGTTGTCCGTCATCTGACTGCTCTCCCCTCACGTGGCCGCTTGGTCGCGGCACTCGTACGCATCGACGCTAGCGCGTCACGGGTGGTTCCCCAAGTCGGGTCATTCCCCCGGAGGCCCCTGAATTGCGCCGTAGGATGGCGGCGTAGTTCGACGCTCTGGGGGGCGTCGACACGAGCGCAGAGGCCAGGCTTAGGTGAGCATCTCCACACCCGTCGACGTGCGTGCGGATCTGATCCGCGTCGCCTACGCCCGGGTCCGCGCCGACGGCGTGAACTCCTTGCAGGCCCGGCGCATCACCAAGGAAGCGGGAGTATCGACCACCGCCGTCTACACCCACTTCGACGGCATGGCCGGGCTGCTCCTGGCCGTCGCCGCGCAGGCGTTCGCCGACTTCAGCGCCGCCATCGACGCGCCGGAGTTGACCGCGGACCCGCTCGCGGACCTGCTCGCCAGCGGCATCGCCTACCGCAACTTCGCCGCGTGCGAGCCGTTCGCCTACGAGCTTCTCTTCAACCGCTATGTCAGCGCCCGCGGGCCCGGGATGCGCACGGAGTTCACCACCGCCTTCCTCCCGCTGGACGACCCGGTCGGCGACACGGCCTGGTCGCACATCCGGCGGCGCGTCGAGGCCGTCATCGAGGCGGGCATCATCACCGAGCCCAACGCCGATGTGGCCACGACGCAACTCTGGTGCGGACTGCACGGTTTCTTCTGCCTCGACATCGCCGGTCATCTCGGACCCGACTACCAAGTGCCGGTCTTCCAAGGCCTGGCCTTCTCTCTGCTCGTCGGGCTGGGCGCGGACCGGTCCGATGTCGCCAGTGCCATCGGCCGCGCTGTCGAACGGGTCCCCCTCGCCGTGTGGACGGCCGGCGGGACCGACGCGTGACCGGCGCAGAGGTCGCCCTTTTCGGCATCGCTGCCGTGATCATCGGATACTCCAAGACCTCGGTCGGTGGCCTCGCGGTCGTCGCGGTCATGATCTTCGCCACGGTCATGCCGGCGCGCGCCTCGACGGCCGCCATCTTGATGGTCCTGATCGTCGGTGACCTGTTCGCGGTGTGGCACTACCGCCGCAACTGCGATGTCGCCCTGATCCGCGGGCTGCTCCCTGGCGTGCTGCCCGGGTTGGTCCTCGGGTCGGTCTTCCTCGCCGTCGTCGACGACACGCTCCTGAAGCGCGCGATCGGTGCCTTGCTGCTCGCCATGGTGCTGCTGCAACTTCTCGTCAACTCCCGCCGCGAACAGATCGCCGAGCGCGCCCACGGACGCCTCCCCGCGCTCGCCGCCGGAGTGGGATCGGGCTTCGCGACGATGACCGCCAATGCCGCCGGTGCCGTGATGACCCTCTATCTCGTGGCCAAGCAGGTCGACAAGGTGCGCTTCGTCGGCACGAGCGCGTGGTTCTTCTTCCTCATCAATTGCGTCAAGGTCCCCTTCAGCGTCGGGCTGGGTCTGCTCGAGTGGACCGACGTATGGCGCGCGCTCGCCCTAACCCCGGCCGTCGCCGTGGGCGCGTGGCTCGGGGTGCACACCATCCGGCGGATCTCCCAGCGCGGCTTCGAAGTCGTCGTCCTGCTGGCCTCCGCCATCTCGGCCACTGTGCTGCTCCTGGCGTGAGCGCGCGGATCTGGCACCGTATGCCGGTGACGCGCACCCGGCATACCACCCTCGCCCTGACCGCACTCGTGCTCGGCGGCGTCGGGATCGGGACCGCCGAGTTCATCGCCATGGGCCTGTTGCCGGACACCGCGCGGGATCTGGGGGTGAGCATCCCCGCGGGTGGGGCGTCCATCGCCGCCTATGCCCTCGGTGTCGTCGTCGGCGCGCCGGTGCTGGCGGTCGCCGGTGCGGCCTGGCCGCGCCGCACCCTGCTCGTGGGTCTGCTGATCGTGCTCGCCGTCGGCAATGCCCTCGTGGCGCTCGCTCCGAACTTCGAGCTGCTCGTCGCCGCGCGGGCTCTGACGGGCCTGCCGCACGGCGCCTTCTTCGGCGTCGCCTCCCTCGCCGCCGTCGAGCTGATGCCGCCCGGGATGGCCGGCCGCGCGGTCGGGCGGGTCATGCTGGGCATCCCGTTCGCCAACCTGTTCGGGGTCCCGGTGGGCACCTGGCTGGGGCAACAACTCGGCTGGCGCACCGCATACGGAGCAATCGCGATCCTTGCCCTGCTCTCCGCTCTCCTTGTGAGAGTCGCTGTGCCCCAATCGTTTCCGCACCCCGACGGCGCGATGCGCCGCGAGCTGCGGGCGCGAGCTGCGGGCGCTGCGCCGGGTGCAGGTGTGGCTCACCTTGCTGACTGCGGCCATCGGCTTCGGCGGGATGTTCGCGATGAACTCCTATATCGCGCCGACCTTCACCGAGGTGACCGGTCAGCCGGCGTCTATCGTGCCGGTCGTGATGTTTCTGCTCGGCGTCGCCGGCCTGATCGGCACGCCGCTCGGTGGGCGGCTCGTCGACTGGTCGGTGCTGCGGACCATCGCGATCGGGCTCGGCGGCCTGGCGCTGAATCTCGCGCTGTTCACCGTGACCTCCCGCTGGCTGATCCCCGCCATCGTCAGCGTCATGCTCTGCTCGGTGTGCGCCGGCCTCCTCGTCGTCAGCCTGCAGTTGCGGTTGATGACCGTCGCCGGGGACGCGAAAAACCTTGGGGCAGCGAGCAATCACGCCGCGCTCAATGTCGCCAACGCCCTCGGCGCCTGGCTCGGCGGCGTGGTGCTGGCCGCCGGCTACGGATACACCGCCCCCTCCTGGGTCGGCGTCGCCCTGGCCGTATGCGGCGGCCTCGTGTTCGCCCTCTCCCTCGCCCTCCACCAGCGCGGCGGGCCCATCCGAGGAACTTCTGCCAGCAGAGGTTAGGCAAATCCGCACACCGTGCTAGCTGTGCTGATTTCCCCAACTTCTGCTAGCAGAGGTTGCTCGGCGGGGTCGGGGCGGTCAGAAGTCCGTCCAGGCCGAACGCCAGGTCGAGCCGCCGTGGCCGCCGCCACCAAAACCGCCGGCGCCGCGGCTGCGGGAGCCGAGATAGGAGCTGACGACGGCGGCACCGAGGTCGTCGGCCTCCGGGGCGACGACACGGCCGTCGGCGCGGCGGGCCATCTGATCGATGAAACGCGCGAGGCCGGGGTCGTCGCCGAGGCGAAAGAAGGTCACCTGGGCGCCGAGCCGGGCGGTGGCGTCCAGTTCGGCGACGGTCTGCGCGATCGTCACCGGGTGCGGCGGGTAGTCGAAGAACACCCGCCCGTTGCTCTCCAGGTGCGAGGTCGGTTCACCGTCGGTGACGATGAGGACGACCGGGCGCATGCTCGGGTGCTTGCGGAAGTGCCGGTTGGCGAGCAGCAGCGCATGGTGGAGGTTTGTTCCCTTGTCCCACAAGGGTTCCAGGCCGGTCAGCTCCTCGATGTCCATGACCTGGGCGCGCCGGCCGAAGGCGATCAATTGCAGCTTGTCGCCGCGGAACCGGGTGGAGACGAGCTGGTGCAGCGCCAGCGCTGTGCGCTTCATCGGCAGCCACCGGCCGTCCATCGCCATCGAGAAGCTCGTGTCCACGAGGAGCGCCACGGCGGCTTGGGTGCGCGCCTCGGTCTCGACGATCTCGATGTCCTCGAGTTCCAGCCGTATGCCGCCACGCACGGACTCGCCCCGGCTCACCGTGCGCTGGACGGCGTTGGTCACCGTGCGGGTGACGTCCCAGGTCTCGGTGTCGCCGAACTCCCACGGTCGGCTGGCCCCGCTGGGCTCGCCGGCGGCCCCGGCCTGGCGCAGGTCCCGCTGTCCCGTGCGCCCGGACATGCGGTCCGCCACGTCTCGCAGCAAGGACTTGCCGAGTTGTCGCATCGCCTTGGGGGAGAGGCGAAGCGAGCCGTCGGATGAGCGTTGCAGCAAACCGCTCTCGCGCAGCTCCTTCTCGATCTGGGCCAGGGTGCGGGCGTCGACCGAGGCCTCCTCGCCCAGCTGGCGCATCAGGGCCTCGAGGTCGATGTCGTCCATGCGGGCGCCCGGATAGGACTGTCCCAGTTGCTCACTCAGCGCATCGAGTTCGGCGAGGTCCTGGAAGACGCCCGTGCCGTCGCCGAGGCCGAGTCCCTCGTCGCCCTGGAAGCGCTCGCCGCCGCTCCAGTCCTCACCAGGTCGCAACATCTGCAGGTTGGCGTCGAGCCGGCTGAGCGAATCCATGAGCTGCGGCGACCCAAAAGCCTGCTGCGACAGCGCCATCAGCTCGGCCCGCTGCTCCGGCGTCATCGAATTGAGCATCCGTTGGGCGGCCGCCGCGCGCTGGGCAAGAGTGTCGATCAGTTCATCGACATTCTGTGGGTTCTCCGGGAAGAAGTCGCCGTGCTTGGCCATGAAGTCGGCGAAGTCCTGGTCGGTGTCCTCGCCCATCCGGTGCTTCTCGAGGAGGTCGTTGAGGTCGCCGAGCATCTCGTTGATCCGCTCGCGGTCCTCGTCGGTGGCGCCTTCGAGGGCTTGCTTCATACCGGCGAAGCGCTGGTCCAGCATTTCCCGCCCGAGCAGGTCCTTGATCTGGTCGTAGGCCTCGCGCGCCTCGCTGCTGCGCCACTGGTAGTCACTCAACGACGAGACCGCTGCCGCGGGCGACGGAGGCAGCCCGTCGAGGCGCATCTCCTGGAAGCGCGCATCGTCGTCGAGGTCACGCGCAAGCTGCTTGCGTTCTGCGAGAACGGCTTTGTCGAGGAGTTCCTTGACCTGCTGCATCGTGCCGTCGAGGTTGTGCCGCTGCAGCAACTCGCGGCGTCGCTCGGCGACCTGCCGCGCGAGGTCGTCCAGCCCGCGCTGGGTCTGTCCGCCGCGGCGCAGGAACTCGCGCATCGCCCGCTCGGGGGCGTAGCCGGCCATGACGTCCTCGCCGATCGCCGCGAGCGCCTCGCCGAGGTCGACCGGCGGCGCGAGCGGGTCGCCGCCGGCATACGGTCCGTATGCCGACCGGTGCGGATCTCGGCGCCGAGTCACCTTGTCCCCTAGGCCTTTTCGCCGTAAACCGTGCGCTGCCCGTCGCTGTCCTTGCCGATCCGCTTGGCGAGGAAGAGGCCTTCCAGGGCCAGCTCAAGGGCGCTTGCCCGCTCTCCGGCGGAGGCGGCCCCGGCGCGGGCGGCCACCTCGTCATACAGCTCCGACTCACCGAGCACCGGCAGTGCGTCGAGGAACTCGGTCGCCGACACCTGATCACCGGTCATGACCAATGCGCCCGCGGCGAGGGCGTCGACGAGCAGCCGGAAGTCGATGCCGCGGAACGTTTCTCGCGCCGTCTCGGCCGTCGCGGTGCGAAGCAAGTGGTCGAGGATAGCCCGCTCCCGGCCCTCTTCGCCGCTCTCGAACTCGACCTTGCCGCCGAGCACGTCGACGGCCCCGGCGAGGTCGACGACCCGGGCGACGGCCTCCGCCTCGCCCTGCAATGTCGCGCGGTGCAGCGCCGCGGCCGCCACCGTCTCGGCGGCCGCGATGGAGAAGCGCGCCGAGACACCGGAACGCTGGTCGACCGCCGAGGACTCACGCAGGTGTCGAGTGAAGCGGGCGAGGATCTCCATCAGCTGATCGGGGACGTGGGCGACGAGGTGCGCCTCCTGCCGGATGACGGCGATCTCGTCCGCCAGTTCCACGGGATAGTGGGTGCGGATCTCCGCGCCGAAGCGGTCCTTCAAGGGAGTGATGATCCGGCCGCGGTTGGTGTAGTCCTCCGGGTTCGCGGAGGCGACGACCAGGACGTCCAGGGGCAGGCGGAGCACATAGCCGCGGATCTGAATGTCCCTCTCCTCCATGACATTCAGCATCGCGACCTGGATGCGCTCGGCGAGGTCGGGCAGCTCGTTGACGGCGACGATCCCGCGGTGCGACCGGGGGATCAGGCCGAAGTGGATGGTCTCCGGGTCACCGAGGTGACGGCCCTCGGCGACCTTCATCGGGTCGACGTCGCCGATCAGGTCGGCGACCGAGGTGTCGGGAGTGGCGAGCTTCTCGGCATACCGCTCGTCGCGGTGGCGCCAGGCGACCGGCAGGTGATCGCCCAACTCGGCAGCGCGCCGGATCGAGGCCGGCGCGATCGGCTCGTAGGGATGCTCGCCGAGTTCGGAGTCGGCGATCACCGGCGTCCACTCGTCGAGCAACCCGATCAGGGTGCGCAACAGCCGCGTCTTGCCCTGCCCCCGCTCGCCGAGAAGCACGATGTCGTGCCCGGCGATCAGGGCCCGCTCGACCTGCGGGATGACCGTCCCCTCGAAGCCGTGCAAACCGGGCCACGGATCCTCCCCGGCCGCGAGCTTCGCGAGGAGGTTGTCGCGCATCTCCTCGCGCAGACCCTTGGCGACATGCCCGCTGGCGCGCAGCTGGCTGACAGTGGCGATATCCGGTGCCCCACTCATGGGGCCAAACTAACTCCGGCTGCTGGGAATCGGCTGCTTGATAATGCCCTCGATCTCCTCGATGGCCGCCGCCAGCTGTTCCAGATCCTCGCACAGGTGGGCCAGCGCCCGGCCGGCGCGCCTGCTGAAGTCCGGCGAGCCGGGTGAGAGCCGGGCGACATTCGGGACAGGTCCTTCTCGTTGGTCACCCACTGACCGGCCGCGGCGTGCCAGGCATGCGCGGCGATCATGACGGCTGTGCTGCAACACAGCGCGACGTATGCGGGTGTCCTGCCGGGTGAGCGCCTTGTGAGCGTTGGCGAGGAGGAACCGTGCCTGCCACAGGTTGTTCTGGAACGCTCGCCGCCGCGCCGGTGGATGGGGGGTCAGGTCGCCCTGCAGGTTGGCGATGCGCCCCTCGGGGTCCGCGAGGGGTATGCGGCGCAGCATGCGCACGATTGCCAACTGCCTGACTTCGGGCCAACTGCCTGACGTATTTCTCAGGCAGTCCGCGCGACCCCAGGCGGCTCGCGCTTTCCGAGGCAGTTCGGAGCGAGTGGCTACTCGCGCTCCCCGTGTTCTCGACAAGGCCGATGCCGGCCGCGACGCTGCCGTCGAAGTCGAGGGCGGAGGTGTCGAGGAGGACTACGCCGTCGGCGGCGACGGTGAGCCGACGGTGAACTGCGAGACCCTGGAGTCGTACCGGTCGCGCCCGCTCGACACCTCCCCGGCATAGCTCACGTCGCGGAAACCCAGGGGGTGCCCCGGCTGGCTGTGGTCTCTACGGCGGTGCGGGGTCGGCCCAGACCTAGCTGCTGGCGCGGGGCTGCCCGCATCGCGGCGCCCACCCGTAGGGGTGGTTTTGCGATTGCCCGGCGGCTAAGCAGTGCGGTGGGCCCGCCGGAGGGCGATCGTGGATGGGACCGATTCCGCTCGGAAAGGACGAAACATCATGGGAATCTCCGACAAGATCAGCAACGCCGCCGAGGACGCGACCGGCAAGGCAAAGGAGGCCGCTGGCAAGGCCACCGACGACGAGCGTCTCGAAGCCGAAGGCAAGGGCGACCAGGCCTCGGCGGGCGTGAAGAAGGCCGGCGAGAAGGTCAAGGACGCCGCCTCCGACGTCAAGGACGCGTTCACCAAGTAGCTCCGTCCGCGACATATCCGGCCCGGCCGCCTCACTGGAGGCGACCGGGCCGACGCGCATCGCGCGCCGGCAACCACGCTCGGGTCACGGGAGCACATGAGCAACGAGTGCACGCGAGCAACGAGTGCACGCGAGCAACGAGTGCACGCGAGCAACGAGTACCGCCGGTAGCGGATACTCGCGTGAGGCGCTGACCTGCGGCGATGCGGCAGGGCGGGCAGGAGCGGGTGCCTACTGATAGCTGGTGTGCACCGGGCGTGGGCGGTGGGGCCGGGTGGCGCGGAATCCGGTAGATGAGTGAACGTTCAAACTGCTACCCTTGAACGGATTGCGGCGCTGTCGCCGACACCCGCTCTGCCTCCCAAATCCATGCACGCCTCCGATCGGCCTCGCCGGCGATCGACGTGATGGGTCGTGTTTGCCCGGGGCGGGACACCTCTTGAACATGACGGAGTTCCCTTTGTCCTCCCCAGCCCAGGTCGGCCGCCCGGTCGACGCCTACCCCGACAAGATCGACGGGGCGGTCCTGAAGATCGCCGGCGTCGTCGTGCTCGGGGCCATCATGTCGATCCTCGACATCACCGTCGTCAACGTCGCCCTCCCGGAACTGCAGACGACCTTCACCGGCACCGACAATCCGCTGTCCTATGCCACCGTCGCGTGGACGGTGACGGCCTACACCCTCGCCCTGGCGACGGTGATCCCGCTGACCGGGTGGGCCGCGGACCGGTTCGGCACCAAGCGCCTCTACATGCTGGCCATCGCGCTGTTCACCCTCGGCTCGGTGCTGTGCGCGGCGGCGACGAGCATCAACTTGCTCATCCTCTTCCGCGTCCTGCAGGGCCTCGGCGGCGGTCTGCTCATGCCGTTGGGCATGACCATCATGACCAGGGCAGCCGGCCCGCACCGCATGGGCCGCCTCATGGCGATCCTCGGCATCCCCATGCTGCTCGGGCCCATCCTCGGGCCGATCCTCGGTGGCTACCTCATCGACGCCGTCAGCTGGCACTGGATCTTCCTCATCAACCTCCCCCTCGGCATCATCGCCCTCCTGTATGCCGCCTGGGCGCTGCCCAAGGACACCCCGGAGCCCAGCGAGTCCTTCGACTTCCTCGGCATGGCGATGATGAGCCCCGGGCTGGCGATGTTCCTCTACGGCATCTCCTCCATCCCTGAGGCGGGCACCTTCTTCTCCGCGAAGGTCATGGGCTGGGGCACCGCCGGCCTGCTGCTGCTCATCGCTTTCGTGATCTACAGCTTCAAGCCCAAGCACCCGCTCCTCGACTTCCGCCTGTTCCAGAACCGCAACCTGACGGTCGCCACCATCACGATGTTCATCTTCGGTGCGGCCTTCTTCGGCGGCCTGCTGCTGGTGCCGACCTACTTCCAGCAGGTCCGCGGCGAGGACGCCCTGCACGCGGGCCTGCTCGTCGCCCCGCAGGGCATCGGCGCCATGGTGACCATGCCCATCGCCGGCGCGCTCGCCGACAAGAAGCCCGTCGGCCGGATCGTGCCCTTCGGGCTGCTCGCCATCATCGTCGGCATGTTCCTGCTGTCGCGGGTCGATGGCGACACGAGCTACTGGGGCTACATCATCCCCGTGCTCTTTCTCCTCGGCCTCGGCATGGGCGGCACGATGATGCCGATCATGACCTCGGCCATCAAGACCCTCACCGCGCACCAGGTCGCCCGGGGCTCGACGCTGCTCAACATCACGCAGCAGATCGCCAGCTCGGTCGGCGTCGCGATCATGTCCGTCGTCCTCACCAACGGGTTGAAGAACGACGCGCTGGTCAGCCAGGCTGCGGGCTTCCGGGAGGCCAGCGCAGGAGTGACCGACCCCGCGCAGATCCAGCAGCTGCTCCCGCAGTTCCCGAAGGTCGCCGAGATCCTCGCCGCCGCCGGGAACGACCAGGCGGCCGGCGCCGCCAAGCTGGCGGCGGCCGCCGCCGACGCGGCCGGCAAGGTCTTCGGCAACAGCTTCCTGGTGGCGGCCTTCCTGGTGCTGCTGACGCTCATTCCCGCGTTCTTCCTCCCGCGAGACCACGAGGAGAGCCACCTCACCGACGACGAGGACGACGCCCCCGCGGCACCCGTTTTCGTCCACTGACGAGCTGGCGCCACCGCGCCGACTTCCCACGCCGATGCCCGGCGGACCACACCCGGTCCGCCGGGCGTCGCCGCGTCACAAGGCAAACCGGCCGCCCGCGTCACTCTTGGGTAACAAGGCCAACCCGGCGAACCGCCTCGTCCGTGAGGTCTGACAGAGTGACGAGGCGGCCGCCGGGCGGGAGGCCGCCGCTTCAAGGATGGGAAGGGGCCGCGGGCGTGTTGACGGTGGGTATGCGGCGCCTGCACCACCACCGCGCGGCGCTGGTCGTCCTTGCCCTCACCGCGCTGACCTCGCTCCTCGTGCTGGGCACGCTCCAACTGCTCAGCCGGGTCGTCACCGACCGGGCTGCCGAGGGCGCGCTCGTTGCGGCGCCGGTCGCCGAACGCACCATCTCCGCCGTCCGGTCGGTGGACAAAGACGAGGTGGCCGCTGCTCGCGACGTGGTGGCGCAGGCGCAGGCGGCGGTTCCCGGATCGCGGCTGTCGGAGGTGTTCGAGGCGATCTCCCGCGGTATCGAGGGCCGCGACCCCACCGACCGGGCCGGGCTGGCGGTGCTCGCCGACCTGCCCCGATGGACCACGCTCGCCGCCGGTGCCTGGCCCGTCGCCGGGAGCGACCCGATCCAGGTGGTCCTTCCGGAGGCGGCGGCCGCGGCGGGGGGCTGGCAGGTCGGGGACAGGATGGACCTGGCCGACCTGATCACGGATAACGCCCCGCCCCTGCACGTGGTCGTCACCGGCATCGTCACCGCGAAAGATCCGCTCGACGGCGTGTGGCTCGATCTGCCGCTCGCGCAGACCGGCACCCGCACAGGGGCCGGCTTCACGTCATACGGTCCCTTCTTCGCGGACGGGGGCGATCTCGAGACGGTGATCCCCGCGGCGACGGCCCGCTGGCGCATCGCCCTGCCGTCGACCGGGCTCACCCGTGCCCTCGCCCCGGTGCGACAGGGCCAGGTCGAGTACGCCACCCGGCTGCTGACCGAGAGTCCGGACCTGAAGGGTGCGCAGGTGCGCACCGACGCCCCGCAGCTGTATGCCGAGGCGAGCCTGATCAGCGAACGCACCCGCATCGCCCTGCTGACACCGACGATCCTGCTCATGCTCCTCGGAAGCGTCGCCTTGACGATGGCCGGCCGGCAGCTGGCCGGGTTGCGCGCCCAGGAGACCCAGCTGCTGCGCTCCCGCGGCGCCTCCACCAGCCAGATCGTCGGCCTCGCGGCGATCGACGCCGGCATGATCGCCATCGGCGCATTCGTCGTCGCCTGGCTCACCGTGCCGCTCCTTGCCCGACCGCTGGCGCGGCTCGGCGGACTCGACGTCCCCACCCCGGCCTGGTCCGACGCGATCCGCTGGCGCGGACTGGTCCTGCCGCTTCTGGTCGCCGCCCTCGCCGCCGCCGCCATCGTCGCGATCACGGCCGCCCGCAGCGGCCAGCTGCGCCTGGCCACCCAACGCTCCCGCCGGGGTCAGCTCCTCGCCCGGCTCGCCGGCGTCGGACTGGACCTGGTCCTCATCGGGTTCGGCGTGCTCGGGCTGCTGCAACTGCGGCGGTATGACGTGACCACCCCCCGGGCCGACCCGCTCACGCTCGCCGCGCCCGCGCTGGTGCTCGCCGGGCTGGCGGTGCTCGGACTGCGGCTGATCCCGTGGCTGGCCCGCGTGGCAGCGGCCGCGGCCGGCCGCCGCTCCGGCCTGACGCTCGCGTGGGGGTCTTGGCAGGTCGCGCGTCGCCTGGCCGGGCAGGCGGGGGCGATCCTGCTCATCTTCCTCTCGGTCGCCATGGGCGCCCTCGGCGTCGCCCAGGCCGCCACCTTGGGGCGGGCCATCTCCGACCAGACCCACTTCGCCGCCGGCTCCCCGCTGCGCGTCACCACGGGGAGCGAACTGACCGGCAAGGCGGGGCTGCGGGAACGGTATGCCGCCATCGCCGGCGGGACCGACCGCGTGATGGCCGCCCATGTCGGCTCGATCGGGGTCGGATCGGCGAAAGAGGTGACCATGCTGGCCGTCGACACGCACGCGGCGGACGTGGCGTTCACCCCGCGCGCGGACGTGGCGCCCGATTGGCAGAGGACGCTCGAGAAGCTGGCGGTGCCGGTCGCCGGCCTGGACATCCCGGCCGGGGCGCGGGAGCTTGCGGCCCACGTGAAGTTCGAGCTGGACGAGCAGTTCGAGTGGGCCATGCTCCCGGCCCGCCCGGACTTCCTCGTCGCCTTGGCCGACGGCGAGTGGATCCAGGTGCCCGGCGAACGAGTCACGTCGAGTGGTTCGGTCCGGCTGCGAGCCGACCTGCCCCAGGTCGTGGGCGGCTGGCCCGCCGGCACCCGGCTGATCGGCATCACCATGGCACCGGCCAGCACATACCTCCCCCCGGAGGCCGTCGCGAGCGCCGGCCTCGCCAGTGCCGACCCGGCGGCGCCCGTGCGGCTCGACGGCGTGGACATGCGCGTTGCCGGGAAGCCCGAGCCCGACCGCTGGATCGGCGGCGCGCTGTTCCTGCCCCTGGGGGATCATCCGGCTCCCGCTCCGGTGCCCGTCCTCGTCACGCGCGACCTCCTCACCGAAGCCCGGCTCGACGCCGGCCGGGACTTCAGCATCGAGGTGTCCGGCACGGCTGTCCCGGTCCACGTGGTCTCGGTGGTCGACGCGATCCCCGGCGTGCCCACCCCCCGGCGGGCGTTGATGCTGCACCTCGAGGCGCTCGCCGACCCGCAACAGCCCGGCCAGGAGAACCTGGGCCCACCGGTCGCGCAGCAGTGGTGGCTCGCGCCCGCGGACGTGGCGGCGGCGCGCGCCGCTCTGACCAAGGAGCCCCGGCTCGCGACCGCCCTCGTCGACCAGGAGGAGGTGGAGGAGCAGCGCCGAGCCAATCCGGTCAACGCCGGTATGCGGGCGGCTCTCCGCCTCGTGACCGCCTCGGCGCTCGTGCTCGCCAGCCTCGGGTTCGCCGCTGCCACAGCGGAATTGGCGCTGGCCCGCCACCGGGAAGGAGCCATCCTGCTCGCTCTCGGCACCCCGCCCGGGCACATCCGGCGGGCCGTCGTCGGCGAACGGCTCGTCGTGCTGGTGCTCGCCAGCCTGATCGGCGTCCTCGCGGGCCTGGCAGCCGCCCGGGTGATCGTTCCGCTCGTCGTGGGCAGCGACGGCTACGAACAGATCCCGCCGGTCGCGGTCGACCTGGACGTGCTCCGCCTGCTGGTCTTCGTGGGCGTCGTACTCGCCGTCCTGGCCCTGATCTCCATCCTCGTCATCGGGCGCACCGCCCGCGACCTGGCCGATGTGCTACGCGACGGTGAGCGCGAATGAACGTGCCGTTGACCCTGTTCGCGCTCTGGCGTCGCCAGCTGCGCGACCGCGGACCGGGCCTGCTGTTGGCCCTGCTCACCCTGGCCACGACGGGCTACCTGGTGGCGGTGCCGGGCCTGGAGCGCGCGGCATACGACCGCGCCATCGGGGACCGACTCGGTGACGCGCCACGCACCACGCGCGACCTCCAGTTGACCTATTCCGCCGGCCGAGTTCAACCGATGGGCACCTATGGGGGCGAGGCCCTCGACGCGCCGACCAGCCCGGAGAAGCCGATGGCGGCCACGGCGGCGAAGGTCATGGGGCCCGACGTCGCCGCCCTGCTCGCGCCGCCGCTCTTCTCTGCGCGCAGCGTCGAGTTCGTCGTCCAGACACCGCAGGGCGACTTCTTCCACAACCCCGGCAGAGAGGGCGTCGTGCGTGCCCAGGCCGGGCTCGACAAGCGGGTCACCTGGGACCGCGGGCAGTTGGGTCCATCCACGAAAACGGTGACCTATCGGGACAAGGATCCCTACAGCACCGACGAGTCCGGCAACCCGGTGACGATGGTGCGCAAGGTCCCGGTCATCCCCGTCGCGTTGGCAACATCGGTCGCGGACGAGTGGGACGCCAAGATCGGGGACCGGTTCCAGCTCACCGCCCTCCGCCACGTGCCGTACGAGAGCCCGTTCCCCTTCCAGGTCGAGCTGGCCGCGACCTACACCCCCACGAATCCGACGGACCCCTTCTGGTCCGATGACGCCCGACTCGTGAAGTCGAACGCCGTCGTCAACGGCGAGGGCGGCACCTCTTCGTCCGTGGCCTTCCTCATCCCGCCCGAGACGATTCCGGCCCTCGGGCAGGCGATGGAGGCCCAGCCGGAGGGTATGCCGCGAATGAACCCGACCGACTACGCCCGTGGCCTGAACTACACCTGGCGCTACGGAATCGACCCCGAACGGGTGCGGAAGGCGGCAGCCGCCGAAACGCTGCGCACCGGCGTGAGCCGGCTGCGCACGGGTGGTCCCGCCTGGGGGGAGGCCAAGCCGGGAGTCGTGACTGACGTCGTCGAACTGCTCGATGCCCACGACCGTGCGGTCGCCGGCACTCGCGCCCTGATCGCCTTCGTGACCATCGCCCTCCTCGCGCTCGGCACGCTCGCCGCGGGCCTGGTCGCAGCCGTTCTCGCCGGCCGGCGCGCGGCGTCCGCTCGCGTGCTGGCGGCCCGAGGTGGCTCGCCCGGCCAGATCCGGCGGCTGGTCGCGGGCGAGGTCCTGTGGTGGACGCTTCCGGCCGCAGTCGTCGCGGCGTTGGTCGCCTGGCGCGTCGCCGGCCGTCCCCCCGCGGCATCCGCGTTGGCGGCGATCCCGGTGCTCGTCGCTCTCGGGACCGCACTGGTCCTGGCCACGCGGGCCGCCCGGACCGGGCCTGAGCGTTCGGCCGGCCTGACGGCGCCGGCGACCCGTGTCCTTGCCGAGCTCGCCGTGCTCGCCGGTGCCTATTTCGCCGTCACCACGGTGCAAGCGCGTGGCGGGGAAATCGTTGCGGGGCAAGTGGATTGGTATGCCGCGATGGCGCCCGTCCTCCTCGCGCTGGCGGCCGCCGCCGTCGTCCTGCGAGCGTTTCCCCTTCTCTTGCGCGGCGCCGCCCGGCTGGCCTCCCGGGGCCGGGCGGCGATGGGCTTCCTCGGGCTGGCGCGGGCGTCCCGGGGCGGCTCCGGCGCGCTGCTGCCGCTGACCGGGTTGGTCGTGGCGGCCACGGTGGCGACCTTCCTGGCGAGCCTCTCCGCGAGCATCGACCAGGGCCGGGCCGCCGCGGCATACCAAGCCACCGGCGCCGACCTGCGCGTCGATGCCGTCCGGGTCGATCCCGGTGATCTCGACGCTCTGCGGGCCGTCCCCGGGGTGAGGTCCGTGGTGCCCGCGCTGGTCTCGACGGGGGAGCGCGTGACCGGCCGCGCGGGGTCGGGAGTGCAGGCTGTCACCGTCATCGGGGTCGACGTGCCTGCGTATGCCGCGAGCCTGGCCGGCACGCCGCTCGCCTTCTCGCCGTCCGGCGCGGGCGGCAGCGTGGACGCGCTGACGGGTTTGACCAGCGAACCGCTGCGGCCGGGCACCAGCCTGCTGCAAGTGAGGGTGAACGGGGACTTCCGCAAGCTCACGACGACGCGGGTGGTGCCGGCGCTGCGGCGCGCCACCACCACCGCAACCACGGTCCCCGTCGTCATGCTGCCGTGGGCGGAACTCCTTGCAGGACAGCCCTATCTGCAGCCCAACACGGCCTTCGTCACCGGCACCCCCGAGGCCATGGCGCGGATCGCCGCCGACCCGCCGGTGGGACTCGCCGAGCGGGTGATGGACCGGCGTGCCCTCGCTGCCCATACGGCTGGGCAGGCCCTGCCCACGCTGGTGCGTGGACTGGGCATCGCGGGGTTCGCGCTGGCCGGCCTGTTCAGCGTCCTGGCCCTTGGTGTCACGCTCGCCCGCACCCGGCCCGAGCGGGTCGACGCGCTCATGCGGATGCGCGTCCTCGGGTTGCGGCGGCGCCGCGACTGGCTTCTCGGTGCCCTCGAGGTCGTCCCCGCAGCCTGCGCGGCCATCCTCGCCGGCGTCGCCATCGGGGTCGTCCTGCCGGGGGTGATGGCCAAGGCCATCGATCTGGGGCCCTTCGTCGGGGGCACGCCCCACCCGCTTGTGCACACCTCCTGGCTGGGGGCTCTTCCGGTGGCAGCCGCCCTCCTTCTCCTCACCCTGCTCGCCGTCATCGTCGACGGCATCCGTACTCGTTCCCGATCGCTCGCCGCCCACCTGCGAGGAGACCACCGATGACCACTGCTGCCACGATCCCCTCCGCCGCGACCGGGCGGGAGGATCCGGAGATCCTCTGCGACAACCTCGTTCGCATCTTCAAGTCCGAAGGCGTGGAGGTCGTCGCCTTGCAGGGCCTCGACCTGACCGTGCGGCAGGGCGAGCTCATCGCGGTCGTCGGGTCGTCCGGGTCGGGCAAGTCGACGCTCCTCAACATCCTCTCCGGACTCGACATCCCCAGTGCCGGCGTGGCCCGAGTGGCCGGCTCGGACCTTCTCGCCATGTCCTCCCGGGACCGCGTGACCTATCGCCGCGAGACCGTCGGCTTCCTCTTCCAGCAAGCGACAGCCAATCTGCTGCCCTACCTGACCGCGAGCGAGAACATCGAGATGCCGATGGCGCTCGCGCGGATGCCGAAAGGTGAACGCCGGGACCGGTCCCGTGAGCTGCTGGAGCTGCTCGGCATACCGCAGGTCGCCGACCGCCTGCTCGCAGCGATGTCCGGCGGCCAGCAGCAGCGGGTCGCCCTGGCCGTCGCGCTCGCCAACGAGCCCCGGGTGCTGCTCGCGGACGAGCCCACGGGTGAGCTGGACCACCAGAGCTCGGAGGAGGTCTTCGCCGCGATCGAGCGAGCCAATGCGACCTATGGGACGACGGTCGTCGTGGTGACGCACGACCCACTGGTGAGTGAGCACGTGCAGCGGACGGTCGGCATCCGGGACGGGCGCACCTCCTCGGAAGTGTTGCGCCGCACCGCGATCGACGAGCACGGCGGCGAGTCGGTGATCGCCGAGGAGTATGCCGTCCTCGACCGGGCCGGTCGGTTGCAGTTGCCGCGGGAGTTCACCACCGCCCTGGAGATGAAGGACCGGGTGCGTCTCGACCTGGAGAGCGACCACATCGGGGTCTGGCCGGACCGGCCGGGACGGGAGGCCGGCGATGAGTGAGGGCTACCGCGGACGGTATGGCCGCGAGGAGAGTTACAGCGACGACGTCATCTTCGGCGCGGACGCGAGCCGGAAGGATCCCGGGCCGCCGGTTCCGGGGCCGCAGGAGGGGCCGGGCAGGCACACGCGGCCGGGTGCGAGCGGGTCAGCGGTGTCCTCCGGCCCGTTCGTGGAGGTCGAGACCGTCACGAAGACGTATGGCAGCGGCGAGACGGCGGTGACGGCGTTGCACGAGGTGTCGCTATCGGTCCCGCCGGGCGAGTTCCTCGCGATCCGGGGCCGGTCGGGCTCGGGCAAGACGACGCTGCTCAATGTGCTCGGCGGTCTGGACCGAGCCGACAGCGGGCGCATCCGGGTCGGCGGAGCCGACGTCACCGCGATGTCCGACGACGAACTGCTGACCTTGCGTCGCAACCAGGTCGCGTACATCTTCCAGGGATTCGGGCTGCTGCCGATCCTGACCGCCGCCGAGAACGTCGGGATCCCGTTGCGGCTGAAGGGAATCGACCCGACGGACCGGGAGGAGCGGGTGCGCGCGGCGCTGGCCCACGTCGGTCTGGAGCAGCATCCCAACCAGACACCCGCCGAACTGTCCGGTGGCCAGCAGCAGCGGGTGGCGATCGCCCGCGCCCTGGTCGGCGGGCCGGGGCTCCTGCTGGCGGACGAGCCCACCGGCCAGCTCGACTCGGCGACGGCCCGCGAGATCATGGACCTCATCGGCCGTCTGGTGCGCGAGACCGGCATGACCGCGATCGTCACCACCCACGACCCGATCCTGCTCAGCCTGGCCGATCGGGTCCTCGAGATCACCGACGGGCGGTTGGGGGAGTCGCCGTGAAGGTCCTCGACGTCGCAGTCGCGCCCCTGGCCTCCGCCCGCTTCCACATATCTCCGGTCAACCAGCTGATGGGACTGCTCCGGCTGGCAGCATCCGGCCGGCGGCACCCGACCCGGCGCGGCCCCGTGCGCGAAACCGTGCGTGCCCTCGCCACGGAGGACGGCGCGCTGCTGCGCGAACTGGTGCCACCCCGAGGCCGGGGGATTCTCCCCATCGTCGGTGTGGGTCCGCATCGCGACGTGGCGGGCCTAGCCGACGAACTGGAGGCCATCGCGGCGCAACCGCAGAGCCAGCTTGCGCGAGAGGTGGCATTGCTGACGCGTCCGGCGCCGCGCGTCATACGCAGCCTCGAGGCGGGCACCCTGGGACGTGATGCGGCCCGAGCCGTGCATCGAATCTGGCAGCTGACCTTGGCCGAGTCGTGGCCCGTTCTGGAGCGGGAGCTGCGGATGGAGACCGTCCGCCGGGCGAGAGCTGTCGGAGCCGTCGGCTGGGCGAGCACGATCGGTGCCCTGCACCCGAGCGTCTCGTGGCTCGCCGGCGAGCGCACGACGGACAGGGCGAGCGCTCCTGCGCTCGCGGCGAGGGCGGTGCGGAAGCGGGTCATCGGAATCCTCCTGCTGTTTCGATGAGCGGACCCCCCGAGCCCACCACCGCGTGGGGCGCGGCGCGAGCCTTTCCGCCTGGGCCGAAAGGTTCTCCGCTTGGACGCCTGCCCGGCGTTGCGTCGCAGAGAGTCGGCAGGCAGGGTTAGGGCCATGCGATACGTCGCGCTGGGAGATTCGTATGCCGCGGGCGTCGGGGGCGCCGCGCGCCGCAATGCGTGCTGGCGCGCCGATGACGGCTACCCCGTGCAGGTGGCCCGGCGGCTCGGTCTCGACGTCGCCTACAACGCGTGTCTCGGTGCCGTTGTCGCCGATGTCCTGGCGCACCAGCTGGCCCCGCTCGGGCCGGATACGACCCATGTATCGGTCACCGTGGGCGGCAACGACATCGGCTTCGTTCCCGTGCTCATCGCCGCCGCCGAACCGGGCTGGATGGCCAACTCCGATGTCAGCATCGATCACGCCCTGATCGCGATGCGGCAGGTGCTGCCGGGGCGTCTCGACCAGCTCTTCGCCGAGGTGACCGGTCGCGCGCCGAACGCGTATGTCGTGGCGACGGCATACCCGCGGCTCTTCAACGGTGTCGACTGCAATCTCGCGACCTTCTTCTCGCCGCACGAGATGGAACGACTCAACGCCGCCGCCGACGAACTCGGTTCGGTCATCGCCGCTGCTGCCCGCCGGGCGGGCATCCGGTATGCCGGTGTCGGGACCCGGTTCGCCGGTCACGCTGTGTGCGACGACCCCGAATGGATCAACGGCGTCAGCTGGCCCGTCGAGGGATCGTTCCACCCGAACTCGTTGGGGCACAACGCATACGCCGACGTGGTCGCGTCCGCCCTGGCGGCCAAGGGGATCTCGCCCGAGGCCGGGGCTGCCGTGGAGATCGTCGAAGGTCCGTGCGTGCCCGGCTCGGCGCCGACCTTCTCCATCCCCGACCTGCTGAGCGCCCGGAGCCTCGACGGCGCCCGTGAGTACGGCCTGGATCCCGCCGAGGTGGAGCGCCTCGCCCGTCAGCTGTATGCCGGCCTGGATGCCGCCCAAGGCGCCCTGCGCCCCAGCGAGGAGACGTATGCCGCCGCGGCCCGGCTCGCCGAACTCGACGCCGTCGCGCGCGCCCGGCGCGGGGAAGTGAAGATGGATGGCTGAGGCCGGCGCTGACGAGGCGGGCGAGGCCCGGCTCGCCGCCGCCGTCGGGCGGCTGTATGCCGTCCCGCTGGCCGACTTCATGGCCACACGCACCTCGCTGGTCGCCCAGGCCAAGGCGGACAAGGACAAGGCGCTCGCCGCGCGCCTGGGGAAGCTGCGCAAACCGAGCGTCGCGGCCTGGACCATCAACCAGCTCGTCCGGGCCCGGCCGGATCTGGTTGAGGAGATCGAGAGCGTCGGGGCGCAATTGCGTGCGGCACAAGCCAATCTGCACGGAACGGCCATCACGGCGCTGCGCCCTGCGCGCGACCAACTCATCGCCGATGTGCTCGCCGGCGCCGGCGAGATCAGCGCCGGCGGCGGCAGTTCGCTCAGCGGACCCGCCGCCGACGAGATCCGGGATTCGGTGATCGCGGCCCTGGCGAGTGCCGAGGCGTCCGAGGCGGTCACATCGGGTGCCCTGACCCGGGCCCTGCATTATTCGGGGTTCGGTGAGGTGGACCTCGAGGACGCCGTCGTCGCCACCACGACCGGCCGGCTGCTTCGCCTCATCCGCACGTCCGAGGTCGCGGACGACGAGCAACCGGACGAGGCCGAGACCGGGGCCGAGCCCGAGGGGGACGAGCCCGAGCCTGAGCCTGAGGCCGAGCCTGAGCCGGAGGATGAGGACGAGCCCGAGCCTGAGGATGAGGACGAGCCCGAGCCAAAGGAGGAGGAGCCTGAGGACGAGCCTGAGGACGAGCCTGAGGAGGAGCCCGAGCCTGAGGATGAGCCTGAGGATGAGGATGAGGATGAGTCTGATGAGGAGCCCGAGCCCGAGGACGAGCCGGAGCCGGAGGATGAGCCCGAGGAGCAGGGGCCTGTGGAGGAGGGGGATCCGGAGGCCCTGATCGAGGAGGCGGCGCAGGCCTACGCGCAAGCCGCCGCGGAGGTCGCGCGCGCCAAGGCTGCGGTGCGAGAGAGCAGCGAACGTCTCGACGCGATCAAGGGGCGCATCGCCGAGCTCGGCGCGGAGCTGGCGCGTGCCGAGGCCGAGAGCGAGGAGTTGTTCGCCGCCGACGCCCAGGCCCGGGAGGCAATGGCCGCCGCGGTCAAGACCCGGCAGGCCGCGGCCGAGTTGCTCGCCAAGCGCGAGGCCGACGGCTGATGCCCACCGACCCGCGCGGTCTGCGCTCCGAGGCGCCCCTCCTCGACGCGTGGTTGGCCTTCCAGGAGAACACCTCTCACGCCTTCACCATCCCGGGGCACAAGCACCGCATCGACCTGGTCGGCGACGTGATCGCCGGTGATGTGCCCCTCTATGCGGGGCTCGACACGATGAAGGTGACCGAGGGCACGCTCGCCGAGGCCGAACGACGCGCCGCCCGGCTCTGGGGCGCCGACCGGTGCCGGTTCTCGGTCGGCGGTTCGACCCACGGCAACCAGGCCCTCGCACTGGCCGTGGGCGCCCCGGGTGACCTCGTCGTGCTGACCCGGTCGGCGCACCGCTCGCTCGTCACCGCTCTCGTGCTCGCCGGGCTCGAGCCGGTCTGGGTGACCCCCGACGTTGACCCGCAGACCGGCCTGCCCCTGCCGATCGCCGTGGAGGCAGTCGAAACAGCCTGTGCTGCAGCAGATTCTCGGCGCCTCGCCGGTGTCTTCCTGACCGACCCGGCGTATGTCGGCACCCACGGGGACATCGCCGCGTGGGCCGACGTCGCCCACGCCCACGACGTCCCGCTGATCATCGACGCGGCATGGGCCGCGCACTTCGGTTTCCATCCCGACCTGCCGCCACACGCTCTCGCCGCCGGTGCCGACGCGCTGGTGACCAGCGCGCACAAGGCGCTCCCGGCATACAGTCAAGGTGCGCTGATCCTGGTGCGCGGCAACCGGATCGACGCGGATCGCCTCGAGGCCGCGGTCGAGGCGACACACACGACGAGTCCGGCCGGCTCCATCCTCGCGAGCATCGACGCCAGTCGCGCGCTCCTCGAACGCGACGGCGCCGAACTCGTGGGCGCGGTCCTCCGAGCCGTCCGTGCGACCCGGGACCGGCTGGCGGGCGTGCCGGGACTGCTCGTCCTCGACGGCCCGGGTGTCGACCCGCTCAAGTTGACTCTGGTGCTGAGCGGCACCGGCGCCGACGGTGTCGCCGTCGAGAATCGTCTCCTGGACCGTGGCCGTCCGGTCGAGATGGCCGACCGCGACACCATCGTCGCGATGGTGACGCTCGCCGACACGGCCGAAGACCTGGAATCGTTGGCGGACAACATGATCGCTGCCATCGAGGCGGAGCGCGGCGAGCCGCACGAGCCGGCCGGGATGGCGGCATACCGTGTCGTTCCCGAACCGGTCCGCACTCCGCGCGAGGCCTTCTTCGCCCGGCGAGAGGTCGTCGAATCCGAGGCGGCGGCCGGGCGGGTGAGCGCCGAACTCATCGCGCCTTACCCGCCCGGCATACCCGTCCTCGCCCCCGGCGAGCGCATCACCCCGGCGGTCCTCACGGCCTTGCGCGAGGCGCAGACCTCCGGCGCCCGGATCGCCTACGCCTCCGACCCCACGCTGACGAGCGTCCTGGTGCTTCGTTGAGTCCGGCGTCCGGCGGGCGGTGACCGCCGAACGCCGGACCCAACGTGAGGGTTCAGCCGACCAGGTCGAGGGCCCCGTAGTCCTTGACTCGCGCGGCGAGCCGGCCCAGGTGGTAGCGGGTGTCTCCGAGGCTGTGCTCGATCTCGGTGAGGCGGGCGGTGTAATGGCCCACGGCGTATTCGGCGGTCATGCCGATGCCGCCGTGCAGCTGGATCGCCTCCTGGCCGATGTGCTTGCCGGCCTTGCCGGTGATGACCTTCATCCGCGAGATCGTCAGGTCGTCCTCGGGGTCCTCCGCCAGGCTCATCGCGCCGAAATAGATTGCGCTGCGGGCAAGTTCGAGCGAGGTATACATGTCCGCGGCGCGCTGGGTTAGGGTCTGGAACTTCATCAGCGGGACGCCGAACTGCTTGCGGCTCTTGAGATATTCGACCGTCAGGCCGAGCGCCGACTCCATCGCGCCGAGAGCCTCACCGGCGAGCACGAGCGTGCCGAGGTTGAGGGCCTGCCGCAGGTGGGCATCGCCGCCGACGTGGCGGGCGCTCTGCCCGGCGAGGTCGAGCCGCGCACCGTCGAAGGTCGGCGACTCGATCGCGTAGACGGCGATGCCGTCGTCGCCGCGGGCGGTGGTGACGACCGACGGTGCGGCGGCAGCGAAGGGCACCGGCTCTCGGACGCCCTCCAGGGCGCTGCCGTCCGTGGTGACACGCGCCGGCTCGGGCGACCAGGCACGCATCGGCTCATAGAGGGCGGGCACAACGAGCCGGCTGCCCTCCATCGCGGCGCCGGCCAGCTCGTCCTGGCCGAGGAGGGTGACGGCCATCAGCGTGTCTGCGTATGCCGTCCGCGCACCCACGCGTCCCAGCTCGGCGGCCACGATCATCGCCTCGATGGGTCCGGCGCCCATGCCGCCGGCGTCCTCGGGGAAGGGCAGGCCGAGTGCGCCGAGTTCGGCGAGCGCCTGCCACATCTTCTCGTTGTGCACGGCGTCGCCGGGGACGGGTTCGGTGCGATTGCGGCCGATCGCGTCGCGGGCGGCCTCGCGCAGGGAGTCCTGCTCGTCGGTGAACTTGAAATCCATTGCTGCTCAGCCCTTCAGCCCGAGGATGCCACTGGAGATGACGCCGCGCTGGACCTCATTGGATCCGCCATAGATCGACGCCTTGCGGAAGTTGAGATAGACCGGGGTGGCGTTGTGCGCCCACTCCGGCACCTCGCTGCCGTCCGCGTCGCTCCACGCCAGGGAGGACGGACCGGCGATGTCGGCGATCAGCTCGAGGACGTCCTGCTGCAACTCGCTCCCGCGCAGCTTGAGGATGGAGGACGCCGGATCGGGCTTGCCGCCATGGGAGTTGGCGGCGACCCGCAACACGGTCAGCTCGAGCGCCGCGAGATCGCACTCCAACTCGGCGATACGGGCCGAGACCAGCGGGTCGTCGAGGAGAGTGCCGTCGCCGGCGGCGACGGACGCGGCATACTCCTTGGCGGACGCCAGCTTGCGCTTGATCCACCCGGTCGGGGCCACGCCGACGCGCTCGTTGCCGAGCAGGAACTTCGCATAGTCCCAACCCCGGTTTTCTTCTCCGACAAGCTGATCCGCGGGCACGCGGACATTCTCGAAGAAAACTTCGTTGACCTCGTGGCCCCCGTCGATGAGCTGGATCGGCCGCACCGTGACTCCAGGGGTCTTCATATCGATCAGCAGCATCGAGATGCCCTGCTGTTGCTTGGGGGCATTGGGATCGGTGCGCACGAGGTTGAAGATCCAGTCGGCGTGCTGGCCCAAGGTGGTCCACGTCTTCTGGCCGTTGACGACATACTCATCGCCGTCGCGGACGGCGGTCGTGCGCAGCGAGGCGAGGTCGGAGCCGGACTCCGGCTCGGAGAAGCCCTGGCACCACCAGATGTCGAGCGCGGCGGTCGGTGGGAGGAAGCGCTTCTTCATCTCCTCCGACCCGAAGGTGGCGATGACCGGGCCGATCATGTTCGCGTTGAACGGTAAGGGTGCGGGGACGTTCGCCAGCTGCATCTCGTCGAGCCAGATGTAGCGCTGCAGATCACTCCAGTCCTGGCCGCCCCACTCGACGGGCCACTGAGGGACGGCACACCCGTGCTCGTTGAGGATCTTGTGGGAGGTCGCGAGGTCCTCCTTGGTCAACTCCTCGCCCGCCGCGACCTTGTCGCGGATCTCCTGCGGGACCTTCGTGGTGAAGAATTCCCGCATTTCCTGGCGGAATTGCGCCTCCTCGGCGCTCAAGCCACGCTCCATCAGCTGCTCTCCGTCGTCATCGATCGGTCCGCCGGCGAGCGCCGGCCGCTTCCCCCTATTCAACAACGCGCGACTAAGCGACCGCTCAGCGCGGGGCTATGACGTTGGGCACGGCCGGCTGTTTCCCGATGTCGGCTCCAAGGCGTAGGGTCGGAAAGCACAGGCCGGCACCGGCCGGCCTCCTGCCACCGATGGTGAAAGGACGTGGCATCGATGACGATGGACACCGTGAGCGAGGCACGCGCCGAGAAGGCCGATGCCGTGCGCGTCAGCCGGGTGCTCAACCACCCCGTCACGAGCGTCTGGGGCGCGCTGATGGCCCCCCATGGCGCCGAAGCCCTGCTGGGCGAGGGCGGCGAGCTCGGATCCAAGGGCGAGAGCTGGCACGCAGCCGACGGCACCTACGGCGTGACCCGCAGTTTCCATCCGATGGAGCAGATCCGCTTCAGCTGGCACGCTGACGCCGACGCTCCCGCCACCCTGGTCGACGTGCACCTGCGTCCCGAGGGCGAGCAGACCGACCTCGAGATCGTCCACGACCACCTCGACGAGGCTGCCGACCGCGACTGGCTCGCCGCGCACTGGGAGTCGGCCCTCGACCGCCTGGACTCGATGTCCATCTGATCTCCCGGCGAAGCCTGATCTTTCCGCGAAGCCGCCCCGGCACTGCGTCGCTACGGGGAGCTCGCGAGCCGGGCGAGCGTGACCGGGCGCGAACTGGTCGCCTCCAGCTCGGCCAGCTGGGCGAGATAGAGCTCGCCGCACGCGAGCGCATCCATCAAGGCGTCGTGGGCGCCGTACACCGGTAGGCCGAAGCGCGCCCGGGCGCTCCACAGCCGCAGCGCCCCGGGCGGCGGCTCGACGTGCGCCGGATAGGCGCGCTGGGCGAGGGCCAAGGTGTCGATGACGCGGACGGGCAGGTCGCAGCCGTATGCCGCGCGGCATACCGCCGAGAGGAAGCCGACCTCGATCGGGGCGTGGTGCGCGAGGAGGACGCGGCCGGTCAGTGCCGCGGCCACGAGGTCCAGTGCCTCCCGGGCGCTGACGCCCTCCGCGACCTGATCGTCGGTGAGCCCGTGAACGGTCGCGCTCGCGCCGACGCCCTCGTGGCCGTCGGGAGGGCGCACGTGGACCTGTCCGGCGCCGTCCAGGGTGATGGCCCGGCCGCTGACCGGGACGAATCCGACACTGAGGATGTGGTCCTTCGCCGGGTCGAGCCCGGTCGTCTCGACGTCGAGGGCCAGCAGGCGCAGGTGTGCGGCCGGGGTGGCGGGGTCGGGGAGCCCGGCTGCGGCATACGCCCCGACGGGGCCGCCGGCCTGGGCCAGCCGCGAGAGGCCCTTGGCTTCCCCGCGTCCCCGCCCGAACCACGCCATCAGTTCCCCCCGGTGAGCACGCCGGCTCAGCCGAGCTTCCCGGTGCCGTAGACGGTGCCGAGGGTCGACTGAGCCGAGCGGACGATCCCGAACGCCTCACGCAGGTGCCGCTTGTCGAAGGAGCTCAACTCGTCCGGGCTGATGTGGTTGTCGGGGGGTGTGCCCGCCTTGACCTGGGCGGCCTGGTGACTCATCCGGACATACGAGATGAACTCGAAGGCATCCCGCAGGTCCGCTCCCCGCGCGGCACCCATGACCTTCGCCGCCACGGCACCGGCGATGCGTTCGTCGGTGTTGCGAGCCGGCAGTCCGAGTGCCAGAGCGTGGACCCGGGCGAGGTCGACGACCGCGCCGACGCCGCCGCGCTTGATGTCCAGGGTGTGGGCGTGCTCGCCCTCCTTTTCGAGGACGAACCCGCGGAAGAACCCGACCGGCGGCTCGTTGGCGACCGCCGCACCGGCCAGGTGGGAGAGGAATCGCTTCGACGACGGCGCCTGCGAGCGCACGAGGTCGTCCAGCTCGGCATACAGCTGCGCGTCCCCGGCGACCGGGCGCATGTCGAAGAAGATGCTCGCGCGCAGGATGGCGTCCGGGACGGGCGCATTCAGCCACTCGCCGAAGACGTGTTTCCACTCGCGCAGGGTGATGCGCCACTTCGGGTTCGTCGCCATGACGTCGCCGGGGCAGCGCGGGTAGCCGGCTTCGACGAGCCAGCCCGTCACGAGTTCCGCGAACTGGGCGAAGTAGTCCAGGTCTGCCGGCTGTGCGGCGTCGTCGATGATCAGCGCATTGTCCTGATCGGCCGCGAGTGCCTGCTCCATGCGGGCGCGCGAGCCGAGCGTGACCCAGCAATAGGGGACCGGCGGGGCGCCGAGGCGTTCCTCGGCCAGGGCGATGAGCCGGCGCTCGACCGCGTCGCCGACTGAGGTGACGATCCGGCCCATGTCCGCGGCGCTGGCGTCTTGTGCCACAAGGGATTCCACGACCCGCGGCAAGCGAGCCGCCGCGGCGGCCACGCCGGCGGAGTCCTTCTGCTTGGCGATGTCCCCGGCGATATAGACCGGGTTGGCCTGCTCCAGGCGCATCAGGTCGGTGGTCGTGACCACGCCGATGGCCCGGTCGCCGTCCATCAGCGGCAGGTGGTGGATATTGCGCGCCACCATCTCGAGCATCGCCTCGAACGCCAAGCCGTCCGCGCGGGCGGTGACCGGGTTGGCGGACATGACCTCGGCGAGCGGTGTGGTGCCGTCCCGGCCGGCGGCCAGCACCCGGTTGCGCAGGTCCCGGTCGGTGATGATGCCCGCCAGCCGTTCGCCGTCCATCACGAGCAGGGAGGAGACGCCGGCGTCGGACATCACCTGCGCCGCCTCACGCACATTCGCGTGCACCGACACGGTGATGGGTGCCTTGCGCGCGAGTTCGGACATCCGCGTCTTGAGGATCGCGCTCCCCGAGGCGCTCGCCTGCTTGGCCGCGACCGCCCCGGCCATCCGGCGGGTGCGCTGGGCGTCGAAGAACTCGCCGAACTCGCGATGGTCGTTGCACAACTCGGCGAAGGTCGCCGCCCCCATCGCGAGGGTGAGGGTGTCCTCGATGGCGACGACGCTGAACGTCGACGGGTTGCCGCCGAGGAGAGTGGTGGAGCCGAAGCAGTCGCCGACCTCGCCGCGGTCGACGAGCGTCCCGATGGCATCGCGCATGTCCACGGCCCCGGAACGCACGACATACAGGTGCACGCTGTCGCGTCCGGGCGTCATGATCGCCGTCCCGCGGCGGTGGTACTCGACCGTCAGCCGGGGCACCAGCCGGGTCAGCGCCTCCTGCGGAAGATCGGCAAAGGGTTCCTGGGCCGCCAGGAAGTCCCGAATCTCCGCCAACTCGACATCGAGTGCCATGGGGCCAATCGTGCCGTGTGCGCTGTTGGTGCACCGAGGAGGGTATGCGGCGCGGTCGCCGGATGGTGCCCGCTGCGCGCCAAGTGGCGCGAGCCAGGAGTTGTGAGTGAGTGCTCACTCACTTATCATCATCGGGTGACCCCGCGCGCGCCGGCTCTGGCCCCCGACGATCGGCGGGCCGCCATCGTCGCGGCCACGCTGCCCCTGGTGCTCGCCGAGGGCCGGGCGGTGACCACCCGGCAGATCGCCGAGGCCGCCGGTGTGGCCGAAGGCACGATCTTCCGGGTCTTCGCGACCAAGGACGACGTCATCGACGCCGTCTTCGAGGCGGCCTTGGACATGGAGCCGTTCATCGCCGCGCTGGAGGCACTGCCATCGCCGGCGAGTCTGGACGAGGCCGTGCACTGGCTCGCCCAGGCGCAGCTCGAGCGGTTCGCCCAGGTCTTCTCGCTGATGACCGTGCTCGGCATCCACGGCCCGCCGAAACACCAACCGCGCCCCGAGTGGATCGCCCGCCTCGCGGCCGCGCAAATGGAGGTGCTGGCCCCCTTTGCCGAGGAGTTGACCCTCCCCCCGCGTGAGGTGGTGCGCTATATCCGGCTTCTCGCGTTCGCCGGAGGCAACTCGCACATCACCGACGGCGAACTGCTCACGGCCGCCGGCATCACGACCCTCGTCCTCGACGGCTCCCGAAAGAAGGGCTGACCCACATGCTGTGGAGACTGATCCGCACCCACCTGGGTCCGTATGCCGGTGCGGTCGCCGCCATCCTCACCTTGCAGCTGGTCTCGACCGCGACCACGCTCTATCTTCCTTCGCTCAACGGCCAGATCATCGATGACGGTGTGGCACTAGGGGATACCGGCGAGATCATGCGCCTCGGCGCGATCATGCTCGCCGTCTCGCTCGTCAACATCCTGTCCACGGTCGCCATCGCGCGACAGGCATCGGCCACCTCGGCGGGGATGGCCAGCGATCTGCGTCGGGAGGTCTTCGGTCGCGTGACGAGCTTCTCGGCCCAGGAGGTCTCGCGCTTCGGCGCCCCGACACTGATCTCCCGCAACACCAACGACGTCCAGCAGGTTCAGTTGGTCGTCAACATGGGCCTGATGTTCATGATGTCGATTCCGATCATGATGATCGGCGGCATCTTCATGGCGCTGCGCGAGGACGTCGGGCTGTCCTGGCTCGTCGCGGTCTCGGTGCCCCTGCTCGGCATCATCGTCGGCTCCATCGTCGTGAAGATGCTGCCGTGGTTCCGGCGGATGCAGGAGAGCGTCGACGCCGTGAACCGCATTCTGCGCGAACAGATCACCGGCATCCGGGTGGTCCGTGCCTTCGTCCGCGAAGACGTCGAGGAGAAACGCTTCGACGACGCGAACACCACCTACACCGGCACGGCCGTCGCCGTCGGCAAACTCTTCTCCTCCGTCTTCCCGCTCGTGATGTTCGTCTTCAACCTGGCGTCGGTGGCGGTGTGGTGGTTCGGTGCCAAGCGGGTGGACGCCGGCCAGATGGAGGTCGGCGCCGTCACGGCGTTCATGCAGTACCTCATGCAGATCCTCATGTCGGTGATGTTCGCGACGATGATGTCGATGATGATCCCGCGGGCGTCCGTCTCGGCGGGACGCATCACCGAGGTGCTGCAGACTCCGTCGAGCGTGATCGACACGCCGGACGCGCCGGGCCTCGAGGACGGGCGGCTGCCGGTCCGGTTCGACATGGTCGACTTCTCCTATCCGGGCGCCGAACAGCCTGTGCTGCACGACATCACCTTCCAGGCGAACCCGGGCCAGACGACGGCCATCATCGGCTCGACCGGCTCCGGCAAGACGACACTCGTCGACCTGATTCCCCGCCTCTACGACGTCACCGACGGATCGGTCCGCATCGGTGACCGGGACGTGCGGGAGGTCCCTCTCGAGGACCTCTGGCGGCACCTGGGTCTCGTCCCGCAGCGGCCCTTCCTGTTCTCCGGCACCGTCGCGAGCAACCTGCGCTACGGCGACGAGGAGGCCACCGACGAGCAACTGTGGGAGGCCCTGCGCATCGCCCAGGCGGAGGACTTCGTCTCGGCCATGCCCGGCGGCCTGGACGCCCCGATCAGCCAGGGCGGCACGAATGTCAGTGGCGGACAACGCCAACGGCTCGCCATCGCCCGCGCCCTCGTGCGCCGGCCGGCGGTCTATCTCTTCGACGACGCCTTCTCCGCCCTCGACGTCGCAACCGACGCACGCCTACGCGCGGCGCTGCGACCGCATACCCGCGACGCAACCGTGATCATCGTCGCCCAGCGCGTGTCCTCGATCATGCACGCCGACCAGATCATCGTCCTCGACGACGGCCGCGTCGTCGGTATCGGCGGGCACGAGCAGCTGCTCGCCTCCTGCCCGACTTACGCCGAAATCGTTGCCTCCCAGGCACTCACCGAGGAGGCAGCATAGCCATGGCTGACCGCATACTCACCGAAGAGGAGAAGGCCGCGGAGCAGCGTCGCGGCGCCGCTGGGTCCGCGCAGCGCAGCGGGCCCCCGCACATGCGGATGGGCCAGCCCGGTGAGAAGTCCCGGAACTTCGGGCCCTCGGCGCGCCGGCTGATCGGCCTCATGGGCCGCGACAAGCCGCTACTGTGGCTCGCCCTGGCCTTCGCGCTCGTGTCCGTCATCCTCAACGCGCTCGGCCCTAAGATCCTCGGCCGCGCCACCGACTACGTCTTCTCCGGCGCCGTGGGCCGGGTGCTCCCGGACGGCATGACGGTCGAGCAGGCCGTGGCGTTTCTGCGCGCGCAGGGCAAGGATCAGGTGGCCGACATGGTGTCGGGCATGAAGTACCTCGTCCCGGGGCAGGGTGTCGATTTCACGGCCCTCGGCCGGATCCTCTTGATCGTGCTCGCCCTGTATGCCGTGGCGAGCCTGCTGTCGTGGGTGCAGGCGCGGATCATCGTGCGTGTCGTCAACGGCGCGGTCTACCGGCTCCGGCGGGACGTCGAGGAGAAGCTGAGCCGGCTGCCCTTGTCCTACTTCGATTCTCAGCCGCGCGGCGAGTTGCTCTCGCGGGTGACGAATGACGTCGACAACATCGGCCAGTCGCTGCAGCAGACCCTCAGCCAACTGGTGACCAGCTTTCTGACGGTCATCGCCATGCTCGTCATGATGTTCTGGGTCTCCCCGCTGCTGGCCATCATCGCGCTGGTGACGATCCCGGTCTCCATCGGTATCACCGCCGTCATCGGCAAGCGCAGCCAGGCGCACTTCGTGCAGCAGTGGAAGTCCACGGGCGAGGTCAACACGATCGTCGAGGAGACCTTCACCGGCCATGGCCTGGTCAAGGTCTTCAACCGTGGCGCCCAGGCGAGCGCCGACTTCGGCGTCAAGAACGAAGAATTGCGCAAGGCCACTTTCGGGGCGCAGTTCGTCTCCGGCCTGATCATGCCGATGATGATGTTCGTCGGGAACCTCAACTACGTCATCATCGCCGTCGTCGGCGGGCTCCGCGTGGCACACGGGCAGATGAGCATCGGGGACGTCCAGGCGTTCATCCAGTACTCGCGCCAGTTCACCCAGCCGCTGACGCAGGTGGCCTCGATGGCCAACCTAATGCAGAGCGGTGTCGCCTCTGCCGAGCGGGTCTTCGAGGTGCTCGACGCGCCGGAACAGATCGCGGACGCCGCGGACGCCGTCCACGTCGAGGACCCGCACGGCCGGGTCGCGTTCGAGGATGTCTCCTTCTCCTACACCCCCGACCGCCCGCTCATCGAGCACCTCGATCTCGTGGTCGAGCCGGGGCAGACGGTGGCGATCGTCGGCCCGACCGGTGCCGGCAAGACCACGCTGGTCAACCTGATCATGCGCTTCTACGAGTTGAACGGCGGGCGGATCACGCTGGACGGCATCGATATCGCGTCGATGCGCCGCGCCGACCTGCGTGGTGAGATCGGCATGGTCCTGCAGGACACCTGGCTCTTCGAGGGCACGATTCGCGAGAACATCGCCTACGGCAAACCCGGCGCCTCCGACGCCGAGGTTCGGGCGGCCGCCGAGGCGACTTTCGTCGACCGGTTCGTGCACTCGCTGCCTGATGGCTATGAGACCAAGCTCGACTCCGAGGCGGGCAATATCAGCGCCGGGGAGAAGCAGCTCCTGACGATCGCCCGGGCGTTCATCTCCGACCCGGCCCTGCTGATCCTCGACGAGGCCACCTCCTCGGTCGACACCCGCACCGAGCTCCTGGTCCAGCACGCCATGCAGGCCCTGCGCCAGGACCGCACGAGCTTCGTCATCGCCCACCGCCTCTCGACGATCCGCGACGCCGACCTGATCCTCGTCATGGAGGACGGCCGCATTGTCGAGCAGGGATCGCACGCCGAGCTCCTCGCTGCCGGCGGCGCCTTCGCCCGCCTGTATGCCGCCCAGTTCGCCGGCGCTCCCGACGCCGAGGACGCGGCTGCGCCCATCGCCTGACGGACGCTTGCTCGCGTCCGGATGCGCCTGCGTCATGCGCTTCGTCACGTGGCGGAAACAGCGGCCGGGACAAGGTCCCTCGCGCCCCGGATCGGGCCCAGGCACGGTGGTGCGGGGGGATCACACCTGACCCACCTGCCTGTCGTGGAGAAGGAGTCTGTCATGCACTATGCCGTGCGCTCACGCCGGAGGGTGAGGCCCTGGGCTGCCGCCCTCGCCGTCCTTGCCGTCGTCCTCTCGCTCGGCCTCACCGTGGCCGGTGCGGCGAACGGAGCTGCGGCCCAAGGGGATCGAGCCAGACCGACCGCGGAGCGGACCGGAGCGCCGCCGGGGCCCGCGACGGTGACTTATGTCCTGACCGGGGCGCTGGGCCAACCGCTTCCCGCCGTGCGTGTCGTCATTCACGCTGCTCCCGACTGGATCTGGATGGACGAAGGCGTGACGGATTCCGCCGGTCGGGTCACATTCGCGAATATCCCCGCGGGGTCTGTCGGCGCCGAGGGCCAGGGGACTCTTTCGAATGTCGACCTGGGCACCACGACTCTTGTCGCCGGCTCGCAGACCGTGGGATTCGAGATGGCTACGACCCACGGTGAAGTGTCTGGCCGGTTGGCCAACCTGCCCGACCAGCAGACGCAAGACTCCTGGCAGGTGTGCACGTATGACGGAAGCTACGGGCTATGTGTGCCACTGGAGGTGCCTACTGGCAGGTATTCCTTCACCGGAATCGACGCGCTTCCGACCGGGTCTTACGACCTGGTGCTGGTGCCATGGATGGGTGAAGGGGGTGGCCGTCCGATCCCCGTCGGTCACGTCACGGTCACCGCGGGCGAAGCGATCACAGCGGATGCCGATCTCGCACCCCATGTCGCGACTCTGCGGGGCACCGTGACGGACACGGATGGCTCGCCCTTCGTGGGTGTGGTGGCCGCCTCCCCGGCCAACTACCCCATCGCGACGACCACCATCGGCATCGACGGCCGCTACGAGGTGCGCGTTCTGATCGCCTCCGAAAGCCGCACGTTGGTCGAGGTCCGGACTTCCGATGGCGGAGTCGTCGACGAGGCGGACCTCGACCTTGCAGGCGGCACGACGACCGTGCACGATGTCGACCTGCAGACGCGCGCCTGGGCCGAGCTACGCGGCGTCGTCCGCGACGATGACGGCGCCCCGGTCGCCAATGCCAGCATCTGGCTCTGCCACCGGCTCGGTTGCCGCACAGTGCTGTCCGGGGTCGACGGCAGCTACCACGCCGACCGGATCGCCATCGGCCCGGTGTCGGCCTATGCCCAACTCGAAGGTTTCATCGGCGGCATCGCGCATGGCGAAGCGGCCACCGACGGCCAGGTCGTCGTCCTGGATCTGACCATGCGCCGCCTGCGCGCCCTGCCGGCTGGTGTCACGCTCTCGGGCGCCTGGTCGGGCGGGCACGTCGTGACGCTCCCGCGCGTCACTCAGCCGGTTCTGGCCATCGACGCCTGCGCCCGGGGCAGCGTGACTTACACGGTCGACTTCGACGCCCAAGCCGGTGTCGAGTTCACCGGTTCCCTGACCGAATCGGCCTCCACACCTGGTCACTATGCGGCGACGCTGCCTGCTGCGGGCGCTTATGGCGGCCTGGCCATCATCTCGCTCACGGTCACCTGCCCAGACGGCCAGACGACGACGAAGGCCTTCGATGTCAGCTATATCGACCCCTCCGGGACCGTCCTCGACACCGAGGGCAACCCCGTCGAGGGCGCGAGAGTTGTCCTGCAGCGGTCGGATGCACAGGACGGTCCGTTCGTTACTGTCCCGGACGGCTCGGACATCATGAGCCCGGCGAACAGGGTCAATCCGTGGACGACCGGCGCTGACGGCGGTTTCAAGTGGGATGTCATCGCGGGCTACTACCGGCTGCAGATCACCGCGCCCGGATATCACGTCCCAGGCTCCGACGAAGACGTCCTTATCACGGAGGTCTGGCGGATCCCGCCGGAGGTCGTCGGTCTCGAACTCGTCCTCGAACGAGACGCCACCGGCCCGGTCGAGCCCGAGGTCACCCTGACCTCGCCGACCGCATACCCCGCCGTGGGGCAGCCGCTCAGTCTGCGGGCCACCATCGCGGGCAACGCCGGACGCCCCACGGGCACAGTCGACTTCGCACTCGCCGGGGCCCCGGTCGCCGATTGCCAGGATGTCGCCGTCAGCGACGGCATCGCGACCTGCACGACCACCGCCGCCCGCGCGGGCCGGGTGACCGGCACCGCGGCATACAGCGGCGATGGGGCGTATGCCGCGGGCAGCGGCGACCTGACGCTCACGATCGCCAAGGGGCGCCAGAGCTTCGAGGTCAGCCGGCTCGCCACCCTCACCCTCGGCGCCAGCCGGTCCGTGACCATCGCGATGAAGAACTCCGGTCTGCGCCCGGCCGTCACCAACGCCACGCCGGCCACCTGCCGGACGAGCGTGCGCACCTCGGCCGCCACGACGGTCGTGACCGCCACCGGGCTGCGCACGGGTCGTTGCTCGATCCGGCTGGCGCAGAACGGGAACACGGACTGGCACCAGGCGGACGCCACCAGCGTCTCCTGGGATGTCACGGCCAAGCGCCCGCGCGGTGGAGCCCTCGAAGGCCGCATTGCCCAACAGTTCGCTCGCGGCCTGCGCACCCTGACCGGGATCGCGATCACGGCCGGCGATGGCAAAGACACGGTGACCGCATATGTGCGCACCCGCGACACGAGCGGCGCGCGCCAGGGCGTCACCGGCCTCACCGGCGGCGGCCTGACCTGGCACCGGATCCTGCGGACCGGGTCCGGCGGCTGGATCACGGAGGTCTGGCGCGCCAAGTCCGCCGCCCCGGTCGGCCGGCTCGTGGTGAAGGCGAATCTGGTGCGGTCGGCGCCCGCCTCGTCATTGGAGGTACTGGTCGTGAACGCAGCGACCCGCTAGAACCCTCCGCCAGAGGGTGTTCGCAACCCAGCCGCCCAGGGAGCACCACCCCGGGCGGCTGGGCTGTGTGATGCACCGCAGCGGTGGGTGGTTCCCCGCGGACGGGACAATGTCCCTGTGTTCTCCCAAGGGGGGCGGACAGAGTTGAGCCGGCAACTCAGCCATACGGAAGGAGAACGGACATGGCCCAGGACCGGGGGGACGTCACGGCAGCCGCGGGCACACGGCTCGGGATGGCGATCGGGAAGAGGAACGACTTCCTGCACGTGCTGAGCGTGGGCGACCTGCTCACGCACAAGAACTGGGATCCGGCGAAGGTGGATCTGGTGGACTCGAGTGGTCGCCCCATCCCCTTCCCGGGCGGCGCGCGCACCACCACCCAGGACGGGCCGGCGGCTGCGGACGCTCAGGAGGTCTACCGGCGCCGCCTGCTCGCGGTGTGCCGCAACCTCGCCGACCGGATCGAACGGGAGCCGGGACTCGCCACTTTCAGGGGTGGCGTCGAGGTCCTGCGCAATATCAACGGCACACTGCCGCAGCTGATGGCGATGTTCGTGTGGCCAGCGTCGCTACCGGCCGACGTTGCCCGGGCGGGCACCGACCCAGACACAGATCCGACCGACAGCCAAGGCTTCTGGCACAACCTGTGGCACAAGGCATTCGACTGAGCCGCGGCGCCGGGTGCGGCGGACAGCGATTTACGGCACGACGATCGCAGCGGGGGATTCGATCTACGGACTGTCGCTGTGGCTGGCCGCGGATGCGCGCCGCCTCGACGTCGCACCGGCCAGGTTCTCCTGGATCGCCATCCGCGCCTCACTGGCTTTTCTGACCGCAATCGGGATCGATGCCCTGCTTGCGCATGCCCTCGAGTGCGCGGACGCCAGTGTGCGCGCCGACCGGCTGCGGCTGGCCTACCACGTCAACAACGCCGTCGCCGAGAGAGAACGGTTCGGCGCGCTGCGACCCGGCCACGTCGCGAACTGAGGGTTACGCGGACACGACGTTCCCGCGCAACGCTTCCCGCGGAATACGGCCTTGCGCTGTAATGGTCTTCGTGAGTGGCAGGGGGGTGGTCACCGGCGCATCGGCGTCGGCGCTCGCCGCGCTCGTGGTGCTGCTGATCGCCGGTCCGGCCGACCGGGTGTCCGGGCCAGTCATCGTGATGGGCGCATTCGCGCTGAGTTTCCTGCCGATCGGCTGGTCCCTCGTGCGTCATCTCGGCCTGACCCGCGTCGCGGTCTCGGTGTGGCTGACCGGGTTCACGGCCCTGGCGTGGTTGATCGCACAGGCGGCCAGCGGCTGGACCGTGGGGGCCTGGGCCGCGCAATGGCTCGTCCTAGCGCCGTGGGGGCTGCTCGTCGTGGTCTTGCTGCGCTTCCCCGACGGCGCCACTCGCGGCTGGCGCCGACGCCTGAGTGGCATCACCAATGCCGTTCTGGCACTCGGGTGTACCGCCCTCGCGGGTGCTGCGGTGCGCGCCCCGCGGACACTGCTCACGGACACGGAAACGCGCATGTCCGGACTCTCTGGCGTGCTGGCTCGGGCCGGTGCGTGGGCCGGGCTCGCCCTGGTTGCCCTCGCCATCGCGGCCATTGCCCTGCTCGTGCGTCGGGCCGTCCTGGCCGATGCCAGCCATCGCTGGAACTACGCCGCGCTGGTCCCTGCGGCGGTGCTCTTCCCCACCGGAGTCGCCTTCGATATCGCCGGCCTCGACGACGCCACGGTCGCCGGGATTGTCGCGGTGCCGCTGGGGATGGGGTTGGCCGTGCTGCAGTCCGCGTGGCAGGACCTCGATGTTCTCGTCGACCGCCGGCTCATTTCGGGCGGGGTGTGGTTGGTGGTCTTCTGCGCGCTCGCGGTGGTGATGCTCGCCGTCATCCCAGTCACCGATCACGTCTCGCCGCCGGTTGCGGCGCTGGCGCTAGCGCTCCTCGTCATCGCTCTGGCCGTGGTGCGGCGGCGGTTGTTGATCGCCGCCAACCGCTGGCTCTATGGGGGTGTGGATGATCCCTTCGCCCTCATCCGCGAGGTTGGGGAGCGCATGGACGCAAGCCTGGATCCCCTAGAGACACTTCGTCGTTCGCCGGCAGCGCTGTCGCGGGCACTACGGCTACCGTATGCAGCGATCCTCCTGCAGCGGGATGGCACCGAGTCTGTCATCGCCGTGGACGGGCGCCGGCTCGTGACGCCGGTGCCGCACTTGCTAGTGGCCGGCGGTGTCGTCCTCGGACGGCTCGAGGTCTCGCCGCGAGGGTACGGCCAGCAGTTGAGTGCCACCGAGACGCGCCTGGTCGAGACCGTCGCGCGTCACGCTGCTCGGGTGGCAGAGGCCTATCTGCTGTCGCTCGATGTCCAGGGGGCTCGCGAACGACTGGTGTCGGCGCGTGAGGAGGAGCGCGTGCGCCTGCGCAATGACCTGCATGACGGGCTCGGGCCGCTGCTGGTCGGCGCCCGGATGCAACTGGCGGCCGCAGCTCGGGCGGGCAGCGACGCTCGCCGTGCGGATCTGGTCGCAGGTGCCTCGGCTGACCTCGGCACAGCGAGCACCACGGTGCGCGAACTCATCGACGGACTGCGTCCCGCGGCCCTCGACGGCGGCCTCGTCACGGCTTTGGAGGACGCCGCACACGGGCTCCTTCCGGATTGCGAGGTCGTTCTCGACGCGCCGGCCGAGCTGGCGCCCATGCCGCCGGCCGTCGAGATTGCCGCCTACCGCATCGTCACCGAGGCGGTGACGAACGTGGCTCGGCACGCGGTCGGCGTCACCCGGTGCACCGTGTCCGTCCGGGCGGCACAACACCTGGTGCTCCTGGTCGGGGACGACGGCCCGGGTGTTCAGGCCGGCCCGGGGGCCGGGGTGGGATTGGTGAGCATGCGGGCCCGGGCCGAGGAACTTGGTGGGTCGTGCGAGATCTCCGGCACACCCGAGGGCACCACAGTGCGGGTGGTGCTGCCGCTCTCAGCCAGCCCGCGCGCCGCGCAGCCCCGCACGAGCCGGGACGTTGTCCCGGTCGATGGGCCCACGATCGGGTGAGGCTGTACTCGTGACCGCCTCGCCTGATCCGCACCGTTTGACGCTCGTCGTCGACGACCATCCCGTGGTCCGCCGCGGGCTGGTGGCCCTGCTGACGGGGGAAAGCTGGGCCGGAGAGATCCGCGAGGCGGCCACGGTCGGCGACGCGCTGACGATCATCCACAGCGCGTCGCCGACCTTTGCCGTCGTCGATCTGAAACTCCCCGACGGCATCGGGACCAGCGTCATCAAGGCCCTCACTTCATACGCCCCCGGCTGTCGTTCGGTCGTCTTGACGATGGATGGCGACGCGCGTCTGGTGCGCGCGGGCCTCGACGCTGGGGCGACCGGCTACCTGCTCAAGGACACCCCGCCCGAAGACCTGGTCGCCGCGCTGCGCACCGTCGCGGACGGCGGGGTGGTGTTGGGGGAGCAACTCGGCGTCGCTCGGACGGATCGGGGCATGACCGGCGGACCGTTTCGGCAACTCTCGCCGCGGGAGGTGCGGATCGCCCTGCTCGTCGCCACCGGCGCGACCAATTCGCAGATCGCAGATCGTCTCGGCATCTCGGACAAGACCGTGCGCAATCAGGTGTCGGCGATCACGACGAAGCTGGGCGCGACCGGGCGGGTCGGCATCGCCAATCTGGCCCGGGAGAACGGCCTGCTGACCTAGTCACGCCACGAAGGCCCGCGAGACAATTACGCGATGAGCGCTCATCTCGTGGCGGTTCTGGGCCGCCGTGCCGTGGGTGCGGCCGAACCGGTGGTCACCGTCGACGACCTCGGATTCGCCCGGGGGGACGGCTGTTTCGACTCGGCGCGTGTGCTCACCGACACCGACGGGGCAGCGCGGGTCGTCAACTTAAGCGAGCACCTCGACCGGCTCGACGCCGCCGCCGCCGCGCTCGACATCGCCGGTCCGACACGGGCCGCATGGGAGGCTCTCGTCGCGGAGGCGCTGGCCGCTTGGCACGGGTCCGGCGAGGCCGTCCTCAAGCTCGTGCTGACCCGCGGCCGCGAGTGGGCTCCCGACGCCGGGCCGTTGGCCCTGCTGTCGATCACCGAGAAGCCCGCAAGGCCCCGAGGCCGGGTCCCCCGCGCCCTGCGCGCGGTGACGCTGACCAGTGGCCGGCCTTCGGATGCCTTCAAGGACGCGCCCTGGCTGCTGGGTGGCGTCAAGACATTGTCCTATGTCGGCAATGTCGCCGCGGCGCGGGAGGCCAAGCGGCGCGGCGCCGATGACGCCATCTTTGTCAGCACCGACGGGTTCGCCATGGACGGCCCGACATCGGGTCTCATCGTTGTCACCGATGGCGTCATGCGCACTCCGCCGACCGGTGACACCGGCATCCTCGCCAGCGTCACCGTCGACGAGATCCTCGCTGCCGCAGCCGAATCCGGGATCCCTGTCCGCGTCGAACTCGTCCCCGCCGGCGACCTGCTGACCGCCGACGGCGTCTGGCTCGTCTCCTCAGGCCGTGGCCCTTCGCCGATCGTCGACGTCGACGGCAGCCCCATCCGGGTCGACGAGGAGTTGGCCGAGCGAGTGGCCGCGATGGCCGGTTTCGGCGGCTGACACCACCGCTTGGCAGGATGGTCGTATGCCGTCCGCCCGCCGTCGCTACCCCTCGCTCGCCGGCGACATCCTGGCGGCGATCGCGGCCGGCGGCGCGCTGGGGGCCGTCGCGCGGTATGCCGTGACCTCCTGGGATGGGTTGATTCGCGCGGTCGACGTCGGCTGGGGCGGAGTCTCCGATGCGGTCCTCATCGTCAACGCCGTGGGGTCGTTTCTCATGGGACTGCTCGTGTGCTTCGTCGTGCGACGGCCGGCGCATCGGCTCCTGCGCCCCTTCCTCGGCACCGGTTTCCTCGGTGGTTTCACCACCTTCTCCACCTTCGCCTACGACACGCGTGCGCTCTGGACGTCGGGCGAAAGCCTCGCTGCCGCAAGCTATCTCGTCCTGACACCCGTCTCTGCGATCGGCGCCTGCTGGCTCGGTGTGCAGGCGATGCACCGCATCCTCGGCTGGCCGCTCCCGCGTGAGGACGAGGCCGGCGACCTGCCCACACCTGCCGAGGAGGGCACAGCGTGACCGTCCTCCTCGTCGCCATCGGGGGCGCAGTCGGCGCATTGGGCCGCTACCTGACCGACCGGGTCGTCGCCCGCGTGGCCGGCCGCGGCTTCCCATGGGGCACCCTTGTCGTCAATGTCGCCGGGAGCTTCCTCCTCGGCCTGATCCTCGGTCGCACCGACGGTCATCTCGCAGCCCTGCTCGGCACCGGATTCTGTGGTGCCTTGACGACCTACAGCACGTTTAGCAGCGAGACCGTCGGCCTTCTCGATAAGCGGGCGGGCGGCCGGGCCGTCGGCAACGTCGTGCTGAGCATCACCCTCGGGCTGGCCGCCTGCGTCCTGGGTGCCGCCCTGGTCTAGTACTACAGCCGTAGTTCGTGATCATTGGTGTTCTCGTCGTTGGTAGTGGCTGGTTCGGGCGCGGGCTTGGTGT